>Ga0075444_10000106_pt1 | contig 46026 bp, 50 predicted proteins | sample CoawatmetaG01DNA_FD_76836 | JGI IMG/M metagenome (GOLD analysis project Ga0075444, IMG submission 76836) | Marine microbial communities from the West Antarctic Peninsula - Coastal water metaG017-DNA | ecosystem: Environmental > Aquatic > Marine > Coastal | place: Atlantic Ocean: West Antarctic... | reverse complement strand
TATTTAAATAGTTATGATCATTTTAAGTGCTTTTTTATAAGAAAATAATAGTATTATTGTTTATTTCATTAATTATTTTATAAAGGACACTATAGTTATCATATTTTTTTTGACCTTCGATTATTTTTCCGTAAACATAAATATTACTATTTTTACAAAATAATCCATTAACTACAAATGATGCTCCCCATGGTAAATAAATGTTTTTTGAATTTAATAACAACATAATTTGATCTTTAAAATTTTTGGTTTCCATAGGATCATATTCATTAAATGTATTATTACCAATAACTGAATGAACCTTATTATAATCTACCTCCTGTGCTGTATAATTCTGCTCTACTGATCTTTTAAAAATCATATGATCAACTTGTTTATTTTCTTGTATGTTTAGATTTTCAAATATTTCCTTTTGAAATTTTAAAACTAAATTTGAATAGGTTTCTTTGTTTTTAAATTTTACCATATTTAAATAATATGGATTCGTGTGAATACATATATTATTTTCTGGAATGTTTTTGTAGTTTGTAGTACACTCGTTTGAAATTTCATTTTCTAACCAATAAATATCAGTTGACTCAATATTTAATGAGTCAAATATTAATTTTTTATAATTTCTAGTTGGGTTTTTGTTAACCAGTATCTTAAGTTTTGGATATTTTAATTTTAATTTTAAAAAATAAGGTAAATAAATTGCTGACTCATAAACCCAGTGACCGAATGTTAAATGAAAACAGGTTTCAAATAAATAAAAATAGTGTGTATTATCATTTTTTAAAGTTTGGTCATGATAATTAAAAAAAAGTGAACTATCATGTATATTACATGTTTGATTTTTTACGTTTTGCTTTATTCCAAAGGTCAAATCATCTATACTAATGTTCATATACTAATACCCCATTTAATTCTTTAAATATTCTAATCTATTTATAGTGAATTTCGTTATAACATTTTACAATAGATATATAAATAAAATTATACTTGTATTTTTACCCATTCTTCTGGATGTAAATCTTTTAAATTTAAACTTTTTTTTGCAGGTCCAAACCATATTGATGGAGTACAAACAATTTTTTCTTTATTATTATTTAGATAAGCAGACCACCAGCTAAAAGAACTATTCGCTATTATATTATGACTACAACAACTCATTAAAAGCATTTGTTCCCAATCTTCTAGTTCATTTGGTATTTTTATAAATGTCAAATGTTTAAGTTTTTCTTTAATATTATTAATTCGTATCAATACTACATTATCATCTTCTTTTTCACATGCATAATATACATTCCATTCTTCCATGTTTGTTTTTTTAATTAAATGATTTAGACTATTTACATAATATGAATCTGACATAATAGGATGGTGGTGTGGATTTACAAAATCACCCATTCTAAAATGTAGTGATATTGTGTTTTCATAATGAATATATTTATCTTTAATATTACTTTGCTTTTCTCTAATGCTAAGTATATTACATATTTTTTCAAAATGTGTATTGAAATATAATTCGGATTGAAAATAACCATTCAATTTAGTATGACCTGTAAATATTGGTAGTTCATTATACTGATAATTAGGTTCAATGTATTCTATAAACAAATCGACCAATTTATTTGGTTTAACATTTTTATTCAATTCACATAGAAAACTATCCCAATAAGGATGTCTATATTTGTCCCATATTTGCATATTTTTTGGGAATATATAATTACATTTATTTTCTATACAATAACCCATTAATGCGAAAATTTGAAATAACTGATTGCCTAATCCACCTTGAATTATTATTGTATGGGTTTTATTCATTTACAATAAATATATACATGAATATATGTTTATATATTTATATATAATGATTGTTTTATTTGGAGATAGTCATACTGCTTCGTTTGTAATTAATGATAATAAAAATTATATGACACCTGATGAAAAGTTAACAACAAACGAATATTTTAATTCTTTTAGAACTTGGCCTTACACATGCTATAATATACAAAGTAAAAAGGATATAATATTTAAATTTTTAGATGATTTGGAATTATCTAGTAATGATATTGTATTTTTTTCGTATGGAGAAACAGATATTCGTTGTCATATAGGTTTTAAATCAAATAATGAAACAGAAGAGAACAATCTAATAAAAAATATTGTTGAAAATTATATAAATTTTCTCAATGATGTGAATAAAAACTTTGAATTTAAAATTGGATGTTACGGATGTATTGGTTCTGGTATTCATAATGGACCAAATGGAAACGCATGTATTCCTTCTTATTCAAATTGTATAGAACGAAATAAAATTACTTCTAAGTTTAATAACTATTTGAAAGAAATGTGTGAAAAAAATAATATTATATACAAAGATATTTTTAGATATTTGGTCAATGAAAGAATGGAAACAAAACGTGACCTATATTGTGATAGAATACATTTAGGAATCCAAACTAGAGATTTGTTATTAAATGAATTTAGTGATATAATTAATATTTATACTAATTGAGACATGTTTATTTGTCTATGTTCAAATTCATTTAACAAATAAAACTCCTTTAAATTTTCAGCACAATTTAATGATATTTTAAAAACATTATTATTTTTACAATATTCGATTGCTTTATTTACCAATTCCTTGCCTATTTTTTTATGTCTGTGTGATTCGTGAACAAAGACATCTTCTATATGTGCATATATGGCAGAATTATGAATAAACTTTTGTTCAGTTATAATTGTTATACTGCCAATTAATTCATCATTTTGTTCACATACAATAATACATCCATTATTAACTATTTTGTTGTAAATTTTATTAAATTCGGTCGATTCCATATCAATATTTACATCTCTAAACCCATTCATTAATTGTAAATATTTATCTTTATCTGTCATTTGTATTTGTCTATATTCAACTATATTTTGTTTGGTGATTATAAAGGCTCTAATTAAATTGCAAACATGTATGATTTGTTCATTTGTTAATGTTATATAAGATGGTAAATAAAGCCCATTATTTGATACATAATTACTATTTGGAAGTATAGAATCTTCATAATACATGCTGGTTTTATTGATTTCTACGTATGTTTCTCTCGTTTGAATTTTATGCTGTTTTAAATAATAAATTAAATCTGTTCTAAATATATTACTAGGACAATATATATCAATAAACCATGGATGCCAACCCTCGAATAGTGGAGGTAACATTTTAATATAATTTTTTAATTCTTGGTAATATAAATTATATATTTCACTCATCCTTTTAACACGATAATCTAATTTTTTCATTTGTTCAATAGTTATAACTGCTTGAATATCTGTATATTTCAAATTAATTCCAAATATTTCAAAAATATCTTTACCACTTTCTTTGCGACCAAAATTTTTGATTTGATTAATTTTCAGCGCTAATTTATCATTATTTGTAACAAGATATCCACCTTGACCAGAACTAATAATTTTTGGTGTACTTAATGAAAAACAACCAATGTCTCCATATGTCCCCAATGCCTTATCGTCAGGACAACATCCCATGGATTGGGCAGCGTCTTCAACAAGATATAAATTGTTTTCTTTGCAATATACTACAAAATCATTCATATTAGTATAACGATTATTAATAGATACATGTAAAATCGCCTTTGTTCTATTAGTAACATTGTTCTTAACATCATTTATATCAAGAGAAAATGTATTTGGATTAACATCTATTATAACTGGAACTAAGCCCATATGTTTGATTGAATTAATACTAGCAATCATTGTATAATTAGGAACAATTACTTCGTCACCTGGCTTAAGTTCAAGTGCCATGAATGCTAATATCAATGCTGCCGTACAACTAGTTGTCATAATGGTATGTTTAACATTTAAATAGTTTGATATCATTTTTTCCAATTCATTTGTTTTTTTATGCTCAGTAACAAAATTATCTTCCATCATATACTTATAGCAACTATCAGCCTCTTCCTTATCAAATGTAGGACGATGTTGCATTATAAACATATCTGCGTCTCTGGATTTTGGCAAATACCATTCCATCATTTTATCGATATTATCATTTTTAAATGCTACTTGATAATATGAACCAATTGTTAAGGAAATTGGTATTCTATCACTATTAACATCTAGTGGATTAGTATACGTAATTTTTTTATTTATATATTTATAATAATCATCGCATAAAATAATTCTAAAATCAAACGATATTCTTACCCATCCTTCCGCGTTTGCTTCATTTTTATGCGTACATTGATTACCATTGAAATATAATAACTCACCAAATTTCATATTCATTGCTTTAAAATCTCTTTTTCCGGGCAATGATTCTATATGTAGTGCGTTGGTATTTTTCATTTCAGTAACAGGAAGTAGGAAATTTCGTTCTCCTATAGGATGAGACGCTTTTTCATCAGCGTCGTAATGTTCTGGAACAGTCGTACTATTTTCAAATTGAAATCTAATGCTCGGATATGATTGGTATATTAGTAATTTTTCGTCTTTGAAAAAAAAACTATAAATATCTTTTATTAGACTACAATACATTCTTTTAAATTCGTCGTCCGATTTTATAGTTGAATAAAATTTTTTATGTAATGACGTTTCTATGTCACTTAATAGGTACGTTTTATTATTTATTTCACTACTATTTTCGACATACTCATCACATGTTTGGTCGACAATATCTAAACTCGATACATTCATCGTTTTTTCTAGGAAGGATCTGAAATCATAATTTGTTGTATCATATGAATATATGTTGTGTTCATCTCCATAATTACCAACTAATTCAAACATTAATTATAATAATTATATAATTATTATATTTATATTTGTATTTATAATATATCTATACCATCGTATGTTATTAAATTAGGTTGGTTTACATTCATATATGTCATTATTTCATTCATGTCCGTCTGAACGTCGTTAAACTCTGTACTACTATTATTTACATGAATATATGTTATGAATTCGTCATTTATTAAACATTTCCACTTGTAATTATTATGTTGTTTTTTAAACTTACATACTAATAGTTTACAATTATAATTTTCTATTAAAAAAATCTTAAATTTTTCTATATCTTTATATGGAATATCGCAATCAGTCGAATATTCAGGATGTATAAATAAACAAAACAATGTTCTTACTTTATTGCTCTTTATTTTATTTAACCTAGTAAAACACCGGTCAAAATGAGAAATATCTTTTATATTGTTCAAGTTATGATGTGGTAAAAACGCGTGGTGATATGAATAAATTAAATCATCCGGTTTATAGTTACATCTTCGATGTATTGTTCTATATCCAATAGTTTCATTCATTTTTCGTATAATATCATTATTTATAGTTTCTGTGTAAATTAACTCATTGCTTACTATTTCATTCTTCATTATATCAATTATATCACTCACCTTAGTATTATACATGCCATCGAATACTCCACTAAAATTTTTCAGATTCATAGCCTTTAAAAATATTCCGGTAAAACATCTCATACCTACACTCATAATACATTTATAATGATCGCAAATTTTATTATTATCCATGGTATATTATATTACGTGGAATATATTTAAATATATATTCAAATACAAATACAAACATGATCATTCCTCATTTTACACAATATAAATCACCCGATTTAAATAAAAACAATACAGGATTGGGTAACGCATTGTTTCAAATATTCAGTGCATATGGTTTATCTTATAAGTATAATCATACACTTAATTTATGTGAATTAATAAAGTTATTGGTTGTATTAACAAAATGGGGTTTAAATCACAAAAATACGATTTATAGAAATATGGCAAAATTATGTGTTCCGCGCAATAACAACAATGTTGTTTCTGTTCGTGAAAGAAACAATTATTATAGTTTACATGACTCACAATTAATAGATGCCGTTTCATCTATAAATAATAATGTTAATTGTTATTTATCAGGATATTTACAATCATTTTTATATTTTGATGAGTATTATAAAGATATTTGTGAATTAATATCTCCTGACGACGCTAGTTTATTATATATAAAAAATGAATACAATCATTTATTTAATAGTAATGTTTTAAATATATCATGCCATATACGCTTAAATTGGTGTAAAATAAAATACGACGAATGTTTTGATTATTGTAACGATGCCATAGAATATATTATAAAACACAATAAACGCGAGTATAAAACAATTATCATAAATGTTTTTTCAGATGATATTTCATCAGTCAAACAAAATTTTAAACTAAAAAATAATAACCAACTCGTATCCTTTGTATATTTCGAAGATAATTTTGATTATATCGATTTATGGTGTATGAGTTTATGTAACCATAATATATTAAGCAATTCAACGCTATCGTGGTGGGGTGCTTATTTAAATCAATCAACTAATAAAATAGTTACTTATCCAAATGATATATTACGATTAGTAGGAGGAGATATTTGTAATACACCACAATTACTAGAGCGAAAATATCAACATTATAAACCGGAATGGATATCGATTGATACTCAAAATGTTATTAGTGCAAAAATACGTTCATAAAGTTCATCTACTAATTATTATTTAATATATAATGGGTTGTTCGTCTGGTTCCAAATTGTAATGATTGTAAAACTCTTCGAAGCGCGTATTATCATCTTTATATGTTTCTAAATCATCAAAATCTACTTTTTGATTTTTATGATCTATTATACCATCGTATGTTTCTATTCTGTTTTTCCATAAAGGACTGAAACTTGCGTGATAGAGCCAATCGTCATAGTAACATTGCTGCCACGTTTTGTTGGTTTGTTCGAGCGAAAGATGGGATTTATCTATATTCCCAAGTCGTGATTTATAAATACGTTGCTCGCGTAATATTTTGTATACATACGATGGATAATATTCTTCAAACGTAGATATATAGTCGCTTAGTGTTTCTTTCTCTTCCGTTAAAGAGTCGAAATGCCGTGTATTGAAATGCCGTGTATTTTCTTTTGTTTGTTCTATATGATGTTGATGCAATAACGTGTACATATTCGCAATAATTATGATTGTTGTACCTTGAACGTGTTTGCTTGTTAGATATTCTTTATTTTGGCTATTTGCATATTGACAGACATTTATCTCTATTTTTTCTAATTCGGACTCATTATCTTCCTTTATTTTTAAAAAGTGACAAATATTTTGAATTTTCTGCTTTGAAATCGAATGCAATAAACTTCGCACGCTCAAGTCATACTCTTCCAACCATTTGGGCTTTTTACCTTTAAAGAGAGTTACCTTACCATGTTTGGATGTTTGCTCATATTCATCTAGTAGTTGTTTAACCATATTTGAATATTTGTGATTATATATCGATTCTAAAAACGTGTTTACATATGTCGCTTTCTCTTCATTCGATGTTTCCAAACTCCATTGTAGATAAATTGTATCTAGTTTTTTTAGTAATTCATTGTCGTGAAAGGAAACATAACAGAAATACAATGTATAGAGAATCTGTATGGTTTCTTCTTCGAAGCCGCTCATATAAAGTTCATAACACCAAAATAAGGTTTCTTCGTAACTGGTCTTGTTTTCGAAACAATACCATATGGAATGAATCACCTCATCTTTAGGATAGAGGAGTCGCGTAAATATAAGCGGTGTTATTGTGGGCATATTCTAGTCACCTATTACTTGTTTTATATAGAGAACATTTAGTCGTAAAATAATCAATTTTTATTATTTCTCTTGCTATATTAAAAATGGGAAACCCTTGGATGGATCACGTCCAAGTAACGCGAAAAGCAAACGCGGGTAAATCTTTCAAAGAAGTACTCGTACTTGCCGGCAAAACATATAAGAAAGGTTCGTCATCTTCATCAACACCCTGTGCCAAAAAAGCTCGCAAATCTAGAAAAACTAAGAAATCTAAGAAATCTAAGAAGCCTAGAAAAACTAAGAAGCCTAGAAAAACTAGAAAGGCTAGAAAAACTAGAAAATAGATTACGTGGAATAGATTATGTGAAATAGTTTAAATATAAAAGTAAAATTCATCTTTATATTTAAGACACAATGTGTGGTATTGTTGGTATTCTGCAACGAAATGCGTTAATTCATTTATTTGAAGGAATTCGACAATTACAAAATCGAGGTTACGATTCAGCTGGAATTGCCTATTATAAGGAAGAAATTTCTGCTTTCGATGTATACAAATACGCATCCACCGATGATCAGATTGCTTTAGATAAATTACATAAGGTGATTGGGGAGGGTGATATTAAAGACCAAGAAAATATTCTGTCTGGTATTGCGCATACGCGATGGGCGACTCATGGTGGTAAAACTGACGCAAATTCACACCCACATACCTCTTATGATGGCAAATTTACATTGGTACACAATGGCATTATTGAAAACTATGCCTCGTTGAAAAATAAATGTACGTGTAAAGGAGCGACTTTCTCTTCCCAAACCGATAGCGAAGTCATTGTCAATTTACTTTCGATTGTATACCAAGAACAAAAGGAAGAGGATAAAAACATATCAATGGCAATCCAAGAAGTATGCCGACAAATGGAAGGTACATGGGCTTTGGTTATCATGTGTTCCGATAAACCGAATGAGTTATTTTGTACACGTCACGGAAGTCCATTGCTCATCGGAAAGCAAGAAGATTGTGCGTATATTGTTAGCGAACAAAGTGCTTTCAATAACCAGGTTCAAGATTACTTTATTCTGAACAATCACGATATTTGCCATTTATACTATGAGCCAGGCTCAACAGATTCTATACGATGTGATACGCAGCAAATATACCAAACAAAAACACTCGAATTTCAACAAACGTCCTTTGGACCAGCTCCTTATTCTCACTTTATGGAAAAGGAAATTATGGAACAAGTTGACTCGTCATTAAGAGCCATTAGTTTAGGAGGACGTGTACTGAGCAATGATTGTGTGAAATTAGGGGGTCTAGAAATACACGAGGCGCAATTAATGGCAATAGATCACTTGATATTACTTGGATGTGGTACGTCTTACAATGCTGGATTATTAGGTATGGAGTATTTCAAAGAATTGTCGAACTTTACAAGTGTTCAATTATTTGATGGAGCAGATTTCGATATGAAGGACGTTCCACGCAATGGAATAACCGGCCTGGTTCTTTTATCTCAATCCGGTGAAACCAAAGATCTACATAGATGTATTCAAATTGGTAGATCGAACAATTTATTTTTGATAGGTGTCGTGAATGTTGTTGATTCACTCATTGCTCGTGAAGTAGATTGCGGAGTGTATTTAAATGCCGGACGTGAAGTAGGTGTTGCTTCCACAAAATCATTTACATCGCAAGTCATCGTATTGTCATTAATGTCTGTATGGTTTGCGCAAAAAAGAGATGTTAATGCGAACAAGCGTAGACAATATGTAAGCGATCTTCGAAATTTACATACCAATATGGAGCGCACTTTAAACCAATGTTATAAAAAGATGGATTCGTTTGTAGATTTTTTCCGCGATTTCCCCAATTGCTTTCTTTTAGGAAAGGGACGCGGACACGCAATTGCTTTAGAAGGAGCGTTGAAGATTAAAGAAATTGCTTATATTCACGCCGAAGGATATAGTGCCAGCAGTTTGAAACATGGTCCGCTAGCGTTGTTAAAGAAAGACTTTCCTGTTATTTTAATTCATACAAATTCTTGCCACGAAAGCAAAATACATAACGTATATAGAGAACTTAAATCAAGGAATGCGAATATTTTATACATTAGTTATGAAGAGACAGCCGACTTTTTAGATGAAAATGATTTATTTATTTCATTGCATTGCGGTCACAATATATTCGCAGATGTTTTATCGATCTTACCATTGCAATTGTTGTCTTACTATAATGCGCTGCGATATGGCTATAATCCTGACATGCCACGTAATCTAGCCAAAGTAGTCACTGTCGAATAATACAATCGTATTTATTTAGACATTATAAGTTTCATTTAGTAAAAAAAAAGAAATCGTTTATATAATATGTCGTCACAACCTCGATCTGGGGGTCGAATGTCATTAACATCCAACATGCAGGCACAACAAAACAGCAGAGGTCATAATGGGGATTTTTTAAAATTATCCCGAGCAAATATTCAATCAAATATACATAATTACAATCAATATTCACGTAATCGTGATGATGATAACATGAGCGAACTCAGTGTTCCTATTTATGACAATATGAGTGTCGCATCAAGAAGAACTCCTAGATCATCGCAACATGGTTTTGAAGACGACAATGTAAGTATGGTATCGTCAGTATTTACAAAACAAGAAATTTCAGACGTCATTCCAAATGACATAAAGCGCTTTTTAAATACGTTTCAAAACTCAAAGCAAGATCGTATGTATCGGTCCAAGTTTACTATTCCACAAGAATTCGATATATACTACTATTTATTACGTTATCCTCGCTTTGGAAATATACGACGATATACGTTTAAAAATGTAGTTGGACTATATAAATTATATGATGAAAAAGCTAGCACTATATATGGTATGGATGATAAATATTTCAGATTAAAATATTCCATACCAGATAATCTGGATGTAAAATGTTATTTGGAACGATATCCAACACTTTTAGAAAAAAATAACATTGATAATACAGATGTATCAGTATACAAATTTTTTGATTCATCGGGACAATATGACTATATATTGGATAGTAAATATTATCAAATTTTAATGCAAATCCATAGGTATTTTGATATTCATACATTGATACAACGCCACAAAGGTATTGCGGACCTAATTTCAGACATAGATATAGACGATGATATCGATGTATACGAATTTTATAATAGCCTTGATAAAGAAAAATATGTGTTGGATGATACCTATTTTCGATTGCGATTTGACATACATGAAACATTTGATTCTCGCACGTATTTAGAACGCTACCAAGAAGTAAATGAAATATCCAAATTGAAATCAAGTGATACATGTGATATGTATGCATATTATCATAAAAAAGGTATTCATGATTTTGCATTAGATGAAAAATACTATCAAATAAAATACAACGTAAGTAGTGAATTCGATTGGAACCACTACGGAGAAGCATTTGTATCATGTTTTGATCATAAAGACGACTCTAAAAACATGAGCAAAATGTTTTTCTTGTATAGTAATGATTTTCATAAAAAATACGATTCGAAATTATATGATCACTATCTGGTATTAAAAAATGATTTATCACTCATTGATATCGATTTATACAAAAAAATATTTTTATTCATGTTAGATAGTTCAAAGATAGATGACGAATATGTATATCAATTCTGTGATTGGAATATTACATATGATAATATTTATGGGGGTATGATGAATGGTATTGTAAAAGACGACCGAAAATTTCGCACTTCCATGTCTTTTATCCTTCGTAAAACAAACTTTACAAGTGAAAAGGATATACGCAGATATATATATTTACATGAGTTCTATAATTCAGAATATTATGTAGATGGTGAAACTCTTTACCCAACTACAAAAATTGTTGGTAAAGAGGTTGAACGTCGTGTGATAACAACTACACCCGAAAGTAGAGTACGTTTAGTTCCACGCAGTCAAGCGAATCCAAATTGCATTATAAATAAACCAGAAACGGACATTATCATTAACGATAGACAAATAATCGATGATGCGATTAATATATCTAATCCGGAGAAAAATGAGATTGACGAGACATTATCTGTGGCGCCAGATTATGGGAGTATTGCCAAGATAAATTTTTCAGGAATTAAACAGAAAATTGCCAACATGAATAATATAAAATATGTAAATGAAGCAGCGGTAAAAAATGTAAATGAAGCAGCGGTAAAAAATGTAAATGAAGGAGCGGTAGTTGCAGCGGTATCAGTAGAAACAAATGGACAAAGTCGTATTTCCAGCGCGATTGAACAATTAACAAATGCTGTTAAAAATAATCAAGACATCTCCAAAATAACCAGATTATTACAAGACAAGGAAGAAGACAAGGACGAAGACGTATGTGAAACATTAGACTTAAAAAATGTCAATCAGAATGTTTCGAAATCGAAAAAACGCGGTCAACGAAAACGCAAGTAAATAATCGAGAAATGTATCCAATATATTTAGAGACATAATTTAGTTTAAATATATAGAATTTAATACATATACTTGTTATATGAGCTCTCAAGAGAATAACGACATGGTGAAGGAAACATATACGGTGAATGTAGATAAAGTGTCATACGAGATTCTTGACGAATCAGTTGTAGAAACAGGCATTCCATACGTTTATACAGAAACATATCGTGTAGACGAGGAAAAGTTAAATGATGACGTAGTGGAAAATAAACATCGCGAATATTTATTATTTCGTTATTTAGACTTCTTCCGAAGTTTGCCTATTGGAGATTTGAAAGAAGATCTTGAGAACGAACATGTATTCTTTTGTTTTGAACAATTTCCTCATGTTGAATCTTTATTACGTAATAATATTTGGAAATTGGGTGACTCGTGGTCTCACACGATTGTATGTTGTGACGGAAACAAAGAATTTATGCGACAACTCACATACGAAATACATCCTTCCATCAAGGTTGTTGTATTGGACGATCCAGTAGTATTTGTTGACGACTATAATGAGTATTGTTTAAGTCCTTCTTTTTATGATAATTTCAATGGGAACTATTTGTTTTTCACCGATGTTGGTGGATTAATTTGCGATAATATAGATCCATCCATGTTTAATGATAATAACCATTTTAGTGGTATCACTTTGGATGGGAATACCATTTGTTCTAATTTTTCACTTCGTAATAAAACAATGCTGTTAGAAGCATTAGAAAATTTAGATACATTGGAAAATAAACCATTTTTTAAGGATACACAAAACATTAAGGAAAAATTCAATTTACAAACGCTGCCAGAAAACATATTTTTTAATCATTTAATTGGCGGTAAACAAGGTAATAAAGAAATATCTGACAGAACAATTGTGTGGAAATCTTTTCTTACAAATACAGATTCGTGGAATTCAAAGGACATCGACTATGCATTCGATCACTATTTAGAAATGAATTTAAAACTTTATTATTAGTTTTTTTTCACACGTTAAGTTATAATGAGTGGAACTTTTAATCTTCCTCAAACACTTTTAGGTGGTGAAGCTTTCGTTTCCCTTGCTGAATTAGTTGCCGACCTCACTGAGAAAAAGGATTTATCTGGTGGTGCTGAAGTTGGTGTGGGTATGACTTACACAGAAATGGCCAACTTAGTAGATGCCTTCGGTTTACCTACCATGGTCAAACTCGCACGTAAAGACAAACTTGATGTTTCTGCCTCATCTCTTATGTATGCCATTCCTTTATCTAAGATTCAGGCATTATCTGCACCTGTTGTAGTTGGACGTGATCTTGGTGTCGATCTAGCCACATCTGATGGCGAGACTCTTGGAGCCGGTTCAGACAAATTAATAAATGCTTTGTTCCAAGGTTACGCAGATATCAGTGATAACATGACTAATATTGATGGTTTCATTGTGAATGATTTATCTGTCTCACTTGGTGCCGGTTTCGAATTCCCTGAAGGACCTAAATTAAACGCTATTAACTGGCTCGATTTATCTGCCGTGTCCGCTGCCAAAAACATTCGTTTCGACTCTAATAGTGCCGTATCCGATGTTTCTGCCATATTCGACTTGTTCCACACAACCCCTTCACCAATCTTAGGAGGTGTAACAAGATCGGGCGATTACGTGACTAAAAAAGGTACTGGTTCCAACATTGCCCACAATATAGGTACCGATACAGTTGATGCTGGTTCGCATGCCGCACGCTCCCGTGATTACCTCAATTTCCTCAACTTGATGACACCCATTCCTTCTTTCAAGGAAATCAGAGCGGTTTCCGTAAATGTAGATAATAGTTTCCAAGTTGGTCCCTTCTTGGAAGCTGGCCTTTTCAAGACCGAGGTTGGTCTAGGTAAAACTTACTTGACAACTGCTACTGCTTTGAAGAATGAAATCCGTTTCGGAGCCACCGGTCTTGCTGGCTACGCCAACGATTCCGGTGTCAACCCTGGTGTAGCCGCCGCCAATTTACCCAATCTTACCAACGAATTCGCTATCATGAAGAACTACGGATTCACTTCCTCCAAGGTTGCTGAAGCCTATGCCTTAGAATTAGCCTCTGGTTTGGTAAGTGGAGTAGGTAACTCTTCCGGCACCAATGCCGGAGTCATTCAAGATCAATTCGCCGTTGTCTTCGGTTCCACAGGTGGTTTAGTTGACCAAGTCACTGATTACGGAGCCATCGAAGTATTCGACAATACCAAAGGTTTCAAGCACGATGATATTTCGCGCGCAACAGGAATCACCGGTTTCGTTGATTACCTTACCCAAATCAAGGCATTCATTGAAAGTGACCCCGATTACAACTGGTCCAGTGCCGGTATTGTTGCCCCCACCACTTACGTTGGTTCCAGCAAGGAAACATGGGACACACATAAAACTCGTCTTACGACAGATCCTCGTTTAACCAGATACACTCCTGTGACTGCCGCAAAGGATGAATTATTACGTATTCTTTTGGAAACAACTGATAATGACTTCAACAATTACACCGAGAATGATATTTCATTAAGTTTTGCCGGTGCCGCCGGAGCCATCCTTGACGTTAATGGCAAACTTGTGAATGTGGACGGATCTCCTTTAGGTAGATCTATCTTTACCCTCGCCAACAAACACGGGTGGAAAGATTTCAAAGATATTATTGGTGATCGCCATGGTTCCGGTTTATTCATGATGGATGATGTATACAATATCCGCTCCCGTGTTCCCACCTTAGATATCGCTGGTACTGGTGTATCAGATCTCAATTTCGCCGCACTTAAAAACGCTGGACTCGCAGCAGGAAGAAAGGTATTACAGAATAATCACCTTCATCAAAATTTTGGCAATGCATCCACTGATGGTATCAATCCTGGTAATAGTGGTAATACCGATTTGGCAACTCACTTTACTCCCGCTCATTTCCAATCCATGTTTTTCGATTACACTGATCTTCAACATACTGCCAATGTCGCACTTCGTTATTTCGATCTTTCCAATGCTGGGCAAGGTGCCTCCGATATTAGTGCTAATATGTACGTGTTAAATGGTGTAACAGTTTTCCGTAATACATTCAGACATTTAGATACTGATATACAAGTTAGACCTGCTTCATACGATATATCTGCTCAAAGTCGACCTCTTGATTGGGTCTATGGTGTTCTCGTAAAGGGTTCTTTCCAGACTGCCAAGCAAGCTCTAGCCGAAATCACTTCGTGGTCTCCTGTCCCCCCCGCTCTTTTCTGCGATGTATCTGATGTGACTGGTTTTGTTGCGAACGCAACACGTATTACTCGCCAGACTGCTGCCGGTGTTCTAAGTTACGATAATGACGATGCTGAGTACGATAACCGCAGTCTTCCCGGTTGCATGACACATGTCATGGCTAACTACTTGATCCGCAAAGATTCAAGTGATCAACATTTGATCGAAGATCATGAAATCATCGATTTACTCGAACTTCATCCCGATGAGACCATCAAGGCTCTATCTACATTATCCACAGGTGTCGCTGCCCCTGGAGAGACCACATTAAATACCATTTCCCACTGGACTGGTTCCGGCACCGAAACCACCGCCGTCAACACAACCAGCTCCACAGAAGTACTCACAAGAAGATTCTTGAAGTTATTGGTTGTCTACGGCAAATCTGTTGGTCTTTTCAATACCATTCTTGGTAACAAGGGAGCCAGAGTTGCCATTGACGCATACGAACAAGAAGTTATCGAGTGGGCTACCAAAACTACCAACTACCTAGCTCTATTTGGCGAAAGCAGTGATGCATTCCTTGCCAATCAACATCTTTCTTACTGGATTCCTTATCTCCAACAATTCACACCTGCCGAAATTGCCAATGAAGTTGCCCTTGACGATGATATTCTCAATACAAGTTCCCAAGCCCAGACATTGATGCTTGGTCTTCTTTTGGCTGCCACCAAAGGTAATCTTGGAAGTTCTTCCGTAAGTGGTGCCACATCTCGTGTTGCTGGATTAAACGCCTTCTACGATGCGGGTGTTCCCAAGGCATTCATCGATATTGCCTGGACTGCCAAGGGTACTAACACTTTTACCAATCTTGCTGGTTCCAAGTATGGCGGTGATATGTAAACTAATAATTTAACCAACTAATTTAACAAATAATTTAATTTGAAATAATTTAATTTGAAATATACATAATTTTTATTACGTATATTTTGTTTGATGTTCTATACATTAAAATGTTTAAAAAAAGATCAACTATTAAATTAGAGAATGGCTGACAAAAAAACACGTCCTTTAGTAAGCATTTGTACACCTACTTTTAATCGTCGTCCTTTTATTAAGGCAGCTATTGAATGCTTTAAGCATCAAGACTATCCTTTAGAGCGTATGGAATGGATTATCATTGATGATGGTACAGATAAGATTGAGGATATCATCAAGGAAGCAAATATACCGCAAATCAAATACTACGCTTATGATGAAAAGATGACTTTAGGAAAAAAACGAAATTTGATGCATACAAAGACGACCGGTGATATTATTGTCTATATGGATGACGATGATTATTATCCTCCTCAACGTGTGAGTCACGCAGTTGAAATGTTGGAGGCGTATCCCGAAAAATTAGTTGCTGGTTCCACAATTATTCATGTCTATTTTAAACATATTGAGAAAATTGTTGAATTTGGACCCTATGGACCGAATCATGCGACCGCGGCTACATTCGCTTTCCGTCGCGCATTGCTTGATCAGACAAGTTATAACGAAGCAGTGTCAATGGGCGAAGAACGTGATTTTTTGAAAGGTCAAACCATTCCCATGGTACAATTGGAAGCTCAAAAGACAATCCTTGTTTTTTCACATAGCCATAATTCGTTTGACAAGAAAGAATTGCTAACAACTGCAAATAAGTCGTGGAAACAAATCGATGTTCCAGTTGGCGATTTTGTCAAGGAAGATGCGTTGAAAGAATTTTATCTTAATACGATTGAAACATTGTTACGCGATTATGAGCCTGGTGAAGTAAAACATAAACCGGATGTCATTGAAAATTTGCGTAAGATAAAGGAGGAGCAAAGTAAGATGACTGAGCTTATGAATAGTATGCAAAATAAAATATGTATGAACATGAATGGTAAACCAGTTGTTTTAGAGACAAAGGAGATGATTGAACTTTTGAACAAACTTGTTACCGAAAACCATACTCTTAAATTACAAATGCAACAAGCATCCCAAATGTATCCACCAGTTCGTGTACCTATTGCTGGTAAGGGTATTCAAGGGGTTCCAAGTAAATATGCCGAAGCCTTTATTCAGAACATGTTGAACAGAACAGCCCTTTATGAAAAGATCCTTCAAGAAAAAAACCTATTACCCGAAGAGAGTTCAATGCCACAAATGCCTAGTTTATTGGATATTATGCCTGAACTTGCCCAATTAAATCAACCTTCAAAGCAATCTAATTTTCAATTTCAACAGCCCTCATCTAATACAGAGGGCGCGAATGAGGATATTGATACCATTATGCAACAAACCGAATGTAGCCGAGATATTGCCTTGAAAATGTATCAAGAAAATAACAAGGATATTGTCGATAGTATCATGAAAATTTTCGAATTGAAGGAAAGTGGTGATTATGATAAACTTGCTGAAGAATTGGCATCTACCAGTGCTGGCGCTAACCAGGCAAGTGAAACCGACGTGGACTTGGTTATTCAGCAAACGGAATGTTCCAAGGAACGCGCACAGAAAGCATTGTGTGACAATAAACAAGACATTGTAGAGTCCATTATGGAAATCACCAACGAACAAGATGCTGTTATTACTATTAGAGCTTGTACTGCTGCTACAAGTAATGATGCCGCGATCGAAGAATCTGTATCCGCATCTGTCTAAAACATTATTAACGTAAATAAATTAAAAATAAAATAATCACTTGTATCATGGTTCAAGTTATTATTTTAGCCGGAGGAATGGGCAAACGTATGCTAACGGATGTACCCAAAGTATTGGTGCCATTTCATCATAAACCAATGATTGTCCATGTTATTCGCGAATCGTTGATGCTCGATGCCAGTCAAATACTTGTAGTGGTGGGAAAGACAACGGGAGTTGCCATTCAAAATGTAATCGAAAAGTGGTTTCCAAATGATAAAAACATACGATATGTTCTACAGGAGAATCCACAGGGAACCGGACACGCCGTATTATGTTGTTTGCCCCATTTACAAGACGACGAACAAACCATTATATTAAGCGGTGACGTACCGAACATAAATCATAAAACATTGAGATCTGTGTTTCAACTCAAATCGGAAAATAACGTCATTGGGCGTATATTGGCTTTTGAACCTGATAACAATGTTGGTTATGGTCGTGTAGTGGAAGTTGAAAACAATTTATTGTATATATGTGAAGAGAAAGATTGTACCGATGATCTGCGAAAAATCACATTATGTAATGCCGGAATTTATTGTATTACGTCCGCCTCTCTTAAACGATTTATTCCAAAAATCACCAATCAGAATAAAGCCAATGAATATTATTTGCCTGATATGTTTAATTTTATGCTCGAAGAACATGCCAATTCCGTAAAGGTGTGTGTACTACCAAAAAAACGAAATATAGAGGTTATGGGCATCAATACACAGGCGCAATTGGAACATTTGGAAAAGGAATCATTGAAAAGAATGACGATTTAAAGAATGACGATTAAAAGAATATATATATTGTAAACAATGTATATGACAATTATTTACAGCGAACCCTATTACGATTCATATGAAAAACAATACATCCAGATTCTAGTATGTGAAACACAGGATGTAGATATAATGAATATGTGTGTACGTTATCTTCGCAAACCATTGTCTTCTTTTCAGCAAATGAATTATCATCCATGTGGTACATTTACAATGTGTAATTACGCATTTAAAAACAATACATGTTGTGATAAAATGATGACCATACAAGATATGCCACAATTATTCATGATACTGAGTCTGAAATATGACTTTGATTACAAAATGGGCAAACTCATTGAAAAACAAAATATTGATATGTATGGGCGAAAATTCATATGTATGTTGTCTAAAAAATAAAAAACAATACATTTATATTTTTTTATTTTTTTAATTTAGTGTATTAATGACAAAAACAAAAAGAGGGAAGCGAACAATGGACCAACACCAACATGAGGAAAATGACAAGGAATTGTTTGTAGAATCATCCAAGTATAGCAGTCCCCGGAACAAATCACAGACAAAATTAATGCAATGTTTAACAACCAATGAATATAAGATTATTCTTGCGTCCGGACCAGCAGGTACAGGTAAAACATTGTTTTCCGTTGAGCAAGGGATCAAGCATTTTTTAAGTGGAAAGTACAATAAGATTATCTTTACTCGTCCTTCAGTGAGCGTGGATGAAAACATTGGTTTTTTACCCGGAACATTGGAAGATAAAATGCTTCCGTGGATGCGTCCCATATACGATATTTTTCACAATTTCATGACACAAAAGGATATTGATGCTTTAATCACCGATGAAAAAATAGAAATATCTCCTCTAGGATTCATGCGTGGACGTACTTTCAAAAATTGCTGGATTGTGGCGGACGAAATGCAAAACAGCACCATTGCCCAGATGAAAATGTTATTGACCCGTATTGGTGAAAACACACGTCTTGTAATTACAGGCGATTGTGAACAGAACGATATGCGTCATGGCATGAATGGACTTGAAGATTTTCTGAACAAGATGAAAGGAAGACGTTCTGATAGCATTGGTTCTGTTGAATTTGATACTGATGATGTAGAACGCGAAAAGGTAGTGCGTGAGGTACTTGAAATTTATAAAACAAATCATGTACCATATATCATGGATGACGAAAGCAACAACAACAAGTAAAAAACAATAATTATGAGACTTGATATTATTTACATATCTAATAGATTATCATCTCTATAGGTAAACGTGCCTTCTGAATGACAATGTTTGTTTGCTCGCCAAGCCCTACTTGCTTCATCGAAATCGATATCCGTATTATACACATTTTTATTCAGTTGAAGACGCGTATTGTAGTGGTGAGGCTGAGGCTGCTGGTCTTGTGTATGAGGTTGAGGTTGCTGGTCCAGAATATGCTGAGCGATTTGTTGACTCACTTCATTACGTATATTTGTTTGGAGACGCGTGCGGTAAACGGATGGAGCCATGGAGGTTTTGGAACGGGTAAAGTGTCTGTGAATAGTATTAGTAGTCATCTTGATTATGTAACTATATGAGTACGTCATGGTTCATTTCAATTTTTTGTAAAATTGAAATAATACGTTATCTAGTCTTATATTATATATAATTAACTATGGATAAGGAAAAAAATTTCAGTGTAACCATCGAAATGGAATATATTAACACCTTGTCAGAATATGAGAAGGTGATTTACGAGTTGGCTAAAAATCATCTTGCCACAAGTTTTGATTTGGAAAAGAGTGTTGGATTTTTGGACTTTTGTAAAGAAAAAAATAGTGGAAATACAAAATAGGACAATTTGTAGATATTTATTCACACAACATTAATAGTTTTTCTTCAAATGTCACCAGTTTGGTTTTGGTTCGTTTCGAGTCGTTTCGTGTTGATTCGTTTCGTATTGATTTATACACGTTTCTATTTTTTTGCGCATTCTCTTTTTTGTTGACGAAATACAATAACATTAGATATGAGCTGTCAGGCATTCTTAGTAATTGATGTGATTTTTAAATATGAAATTATATCAATTAATATGGATATTCATATGATATTTTCTAAAAATATTCATACAATATAATATGGGATATAAATATGGAATATGGTTAGTATACGACCAAAAGAAATTTAACACGAATCATATAGGTCATCTAACGATTGCGTGCTTTATGACGAAAGAGGATGCCTATAAATTGTACGACGAAATAATAGAGAAATATGGAGATACATTTGAAGTTTTAATACATGGAAAATCTACATTCTATGATTCAGCGTTTTATGAGAATGAAACCAACAAAATGTGCTCATGGGGATATGACGGAACATGCGAATATTGGGATACATTTAAACACATATGCGAAAAATATAAATGCGACTTCGCGTATATACCACATACAAGCATAGAATATGGATTTAAACCAAAATTATTAAAACAGAAGTCTACACATGATACTATTGTCAAATGTCAGGTTCAATGTGTAGACATAAGAAGCGATTTTCCAGTAGATTGGAAATTTATCTAAATAGTAAAGTTTACTCGCTTACATGTTTTTCTCCTCCTCTCTGATTTGCCCTTTTTAAGAATTCCTAGCCTTTTATATTTTCTTGTTTTACCCTTTTTTGTTTTACGTTTTTTTGTTTTACGTTTTTGTGTTTTACGTTTTTGTGTTTTACGTTTTTGTGTTTTACGTTTTGAACCACCTCCTTTACTAGACCTACCAAACATCCTGCTAAAACGACTTTTTTTGGGTGCTGGTTCCGTGGTTGTGGGTGGTGCTGTTGCTGGTGGTGTTGCTGTTGCTGGTTCCGTGGTTGCTGGTTGTGCTGTTGATGTTGCTGGTTGTGCTGTTGATGTTGCTGGTTGTGCTGTTGATGTTGCTGGTTGTGCTGTTGATGTTGCTGGTTGTGTTGTTGATGTTGCTGGTGGTGCTGGTGTCGTGGGTGGTGGTTCCTCTACTTTTGGTGCAGACCTAAACATATTTTTGAAACGGCTAGACACACCTCTATCTTTTGTCATACTATTAAGCATACGACCGCTCATTGTTTTTGGTTCCGCTGCTTTTCTGAGTTCCTCTTCTTTTTTAAGCTCCTCTTCTTTTCTAAGTTCCTCTTCTTTTAGTATTTCCGCTGCTTTTTTGAGCTCCTCTTCTTTTTTGAGCTCTTCTTCTTTCAGGAGTTCTGCTTTTTTGAGTTCAGCATCTTGTTTGAGCTCATCTTCTGTTTTGATATCTTGTTTACTATACGGAAATATATTCGTGGATATTAAGTCACCTGCATCTTCTATTTTCTTGGATAAACGACCTTCCATGTGTTTTAAACCTTCTAAACTATTAGAAATATCTGAATTTGGACCTTTCATTTTACTTGATAATTTATTACTTACGTTATTAGCTACGCGTGAAATTTTACCAATCATTGAAGCATTGTCTTTCATAAAACCAGTTGACCATTTCGCAGTAGTCACTACATTGTCTATAATAATATATGCGTCACCAATACCTGGTATAATCTTCACCATATTTTTTCCGACATTCATCATTTCATTCATCGAATCTAACATCGAATTTGATATTGCTAGCATTGTACCCTTTGATATATTCAGTAATTCTGGGTCTTTTGCTGTTTCTATAAATATTTTTAATAATTCGACAACCGACTTAGATATATCCAGAACAATTTCTTGTATCTCTGGATCTTTGCTAAGTTCTTCAATTACGGCACGCTTATGTTTTAATTTTTTGATAATTGCTTCACGCTGGGCATCACTTATTTCCTGCATACCAAAGGTCAATAATGTCAAGGAATCGAAAATGTTCACAGCAATCTCAGCTGTTTTATATGTTGCTAAATTGTATATAGACTTGGTTATTTTTTTGAAAGCTCCTTCAGTAGAATTGTATATAGATTCATCGCTTCCGTCTATTACACCAACATATTCATCTGCGTTTTTTAAATCTGCTGAATTATCGTCTATTTCCTCAGCCATTAAAATAACACTAGTTTTTATTATTTACCTTTTTATTTACCTTTTTTAAAATCGCTATATGAAATTGTACTCGTTTCTGTTTTATTCATTCGAGGTTGAATGAAATCGGAATCTCCTATTTGACCCTTCATGCGGTAAACGTTCATTTGTTTCACCACCTTTAGAGTTTGTACGGGTTTTAATTTCGCATATGCCTTATGTTGTGGTTGTTTAGCCTGGGTGCTTGACACGGATGTTTCCATATACTTGTATATCTGTGTACAACCAAAAGTGGTCACATATTTTTTAGCCACTATTTCCAAAATTCTGTAAGGGAATGATCTATTCGCATAATATTCGAATTCATTTTTCTCTTGATCATATGACATAATTATATTTCCCAACGGAGTTGACTCGAGCAGAATATTGGTTTTCTTTATTTTTGTTTCTATTTCTTGATTTGGTATTTTTTTTTGTTCCGAATTTGCTATTAGAATGTCGTAACGTTTATTTCGTTTCGAGATATATTCTTCTAACGGGTCATACGCTATTTTGAACGGCGTCGATTCTTTATTGTAATAATGGACGACGGCATTGCACGACAATATAAAAAATAAGGTTGTAGCAATAATTGTCATAGGATTGTCTTTCACAAACTGCATATAATATATATCATAATTGTTTTATACGTTTTTCAGCTGTATAAACATTTCCTCCAGTTCGTCGTTTAGTTCTGCCACCTTGGTCTTTTCATACGTTTTTGATTTGTTTTCGGGATGAATACAAATCAAATACATGTTTGTAATTTTTTTGTTGTATTTTTCTTCTAGTATCTTTTTATATGTATTTAGTTGTAGGCAATAGTGCCAATAGTTGGTGTCGGGCAAATGACAAAGTTCAGGCTTATGTGAGCACTTGTTCCAGCTGTTAACTTTGACGATCTCACGCGATCGCTTCCAATCATAAATCAATAACTTATTATGGTCGTCGGGGTCATAAAAGACCATATCGATTGACCCAGAAAGTTTTACATCTTCGTGGAAAATTGTCCACTCCGTTCGGTAAGGGGTGAAATGACTATGATCGTTTACAAACTTTTCAAAGTATTCCCATTCGATACACGGCGTGATGTTCAAGCAAGCAGGGTTCGACAAATAATACTCGTATAGTTGTCCGAGTGTTGGGTCTTTTATATGTGGAACAAACTGCCCGAGATTCATAAAGCATTCAATCTGGAAATGCATCAGTGTTCCAGCTCTCGCAGCTGAATCGCGATTGGCATCCCATAAATCCATGATTTCCTGTGGGGTTTTTCTAAAGTATTTGTTTTGCGGCCATCTAGAAGACTTCATCATATTGTCAATAATCTTGGGAGCATCGAATCCTTCGAAATGTCCATGATTCCATGTGGTTACCGAAGTATATTTTTGTCCGGGATCGCTCAAAATAGTGTATACATGAGTTGGTTCATCAAATAAAATATGCTGGTCGCGTTCGTGTGCGTTCGACACTTTCATGTGATCAATGTTCAAGTCCATCTTTGGTAAATATTCAAACGCCATCGTTTAGGTTTTATATATAAGGTGCTTCCTTTGGAAATTTATATTCAATTTTACTTTAAAGAGAAATGACTACTATATACAATGTGTCGCCAAGAAGTAGCATGTGGTGTTCTCTATAATAGTCAAGGCAAGATTCTCATGGGATTACGTACATCTGATTCGGAAGATGGTGGTTTTTGGGAATTTCCTGGTGGGAAAAGGGAACAGGATGAAACAATTCAGCATTGTTTACAACGTGAGTGGAAAGAGGAACTGAATCTTACCATATACATTGATCGCGAAATATATAGTTGTACAATGGGAGATAAATACATGTGTCGATTTTTTATTGGTAAAATATTGGACGAAGAAAAAATCAAAAGGAATATTCATGAAAAAATAGTATTTGTGGATAAAACTGAAATGGCTACATTAAATATGTTCCAAAGTGACAAACAACTGCTAAATATTATTTAATAGATTGTTAACTTGTTTGAAGATCTGTTCGAAGATTTTCTGGGTGAAGATTTTCTGGGTGAAGATCTTCTGGGTGAAGATCTTCTGGGCGATTTTCTACGTGTTAATTTACGAGATGATCTACGAGATGATCTGCGTGATGATCTACGTGATAATTTATTTGAAGAAGAGCGACTACGTCTGTTTGATGAACGTTTAGGTATATCAATGTGTTTATTTGATTCAGCAATGATTGAACGGGCAAATGACGTGGGACGATGAGTCATGGGCGCATGTAACATTTTCTCTAAATCGTTTATTGTAAAATCACGAATTGCGTATTGATCTCCATTCAAGTTTAAATCCAATTTTATTTCATTGCCGTCGGGAATTTCCATGTGATATGTATTTTGGTTCACTTGTCTACCATTTATATATGTTTCATTATGTCCGTGCGATTCGATATATACTTGCTTATTCATATACTATACGAACAATTAATTTTCTATTAATCATCAATATTATTATCAAAATTCAAAATTCCAATTAGGCGGCGTTTTACTTTGTCCACCGAGAATGCCTTACGATTGGTTAATTTCTTTAATAGTTCGTGAAACCATTGTTGGAGACTTTCTTTGAATTCAAGTTCATTACTATGTTCTTGCTGCCATATCATTACCTGATGCATGATCTTGTGATGGACTTTAAAGACAAAGTTTTCGATTTGAATTTTGGTCCAAGGTTCCCATTTTCCATTTTCATAATACATCAGTTTCTTTGCGTCCGTACGATATAATGGAATATTCTTTGCCTCGGTAAAACTAATTACTCGTTCAAACGTTTTAATAAAGGCATCTTCATAGCTGTAATCGTAATAAAGTCTCAAATGATCGTCGTTAATCACTAACTCGTCTAAAAACACACTATAATTCACATTTTTGGTTGTGCTTAGATATTTGTCTTCATCTATGCGCGACCTTTTCTGCTTTGTATCGCTATTTTGTATTTGTTCCTCCATATTTTTATATTGAGACTCCAGTGTATTGTATTTTGTATGAAGATCTTTAACCATGTTGACCAGCATGGCCATTTGATTATTATCTGTATTTTCTGTATTTTCTGTATCCATATCCATATGTGCAATCATTACTTTAATATATATTTCATGATTGTTTTTTTTTCAATTTTATATATATATGAGTGAGTACACACGTTATTTACACGAAACACTAAATCCATGCGAAACGCTTTGCCAAAACAACGAGCCCAAAATATATAAACATCGTAAACAAAATATAAATATGAATATGAATTACACTACCTACGTGAATAGACAAAATAAAAAATCGAATATTGATATTATGTCTTCATCACAATTAAATAGTCATCAAAAATCATCTGTTCCCTTTTGTAATGCGAATGGGAAAATATGTAAAACATGGCATAATCAAAGTGACCAACCGGTTCCGAGTAGTACTCATTTTCATAGCAATAGTGGGGTAGACATCAAACATAATAGTTATGATCGTTTCATGAGACGACTAAAAGGAGGGACTTTAACAAAAAATAATCTAACCATAAGCTAATGAATAATATGATATTTTCGTTTGTTCAAAAACCATATTCTGGAAAACATGCTAATCTTAGTGATAATATAGTGATACATCAAAATACAGACAAACCATTACCTATTAGAAAAAAGAAACCCACCTCTGTCCCAAGCAATAATATGTCATTTAGTAGTATTGCCTCATTAAATGGCTCTATGTTCCAACGCATTCAATACGCTACCAGTGGTTGTGGTGCTTGCGGTAAATAATCGTTGCCTACTATTTTCACCTTAATGTTTTTTAGTGTTTAACAACATTGTAAATGACCAATCAGTGTTGTCCAAATCTAGTGTGCGTCCAAATTCATCAATCAATGAAATCTGAAATTTATTAATATTCACAAATCCTGTGTATTCGCGAGGTATGTTTGTGAATCTGTCTAGTCCTGTACCGACTCCTCTTCCGAAATCTATTTTTGTCATTATTTTTCCACTTGTTGCGGCAATTGATTGACATCCTGAATAAGTAAGATCATTTCCATAAATGTTTACCTCACCATTGGTTTGAAAATCATCGATTATCAAATATCCGTATTGTACGTAATTCAAATTCAATGGACCCTCACTATGTATTGAAGTAGATCGTTCTTCTAATGTAATGGAATTTTTATATACTTTATTACGAAACCCCAAAATATTTCCCAGTTTCTTACGTATATCCGTTGGATCATCTTTATCATTAATTGTTTTTCCAAAGTCTAATGAAATATACTGAGGTATGTCATCGATTGACATATTTTCGGTGTTGAACGAAAAAGATATACTATCACTTAATAAATCGGGATTGTTTGCAAATAGTGGGTTTGTTAGTATTTCGCTATTCGTTATATCGACGTCGCTGTTCGCCAAATGTATTATGCTTTTTGGTAACAATGTTAATCGAGCAAATAATCCCCCGATATTATCCATTTGCTTTTTAAATGCTCTCAAAAATATAATCATCTTGATGAATGATCTTTTAGTTGAAAAATTTTGAGTAAAATCTGGTAATATAATCACTTGACGATTACCTCCGATATCAATGGTAAAGAAATTATTTCCCATTTGTTCCGATATCATAATTATTTTATCAGGAGGATTCAAATTATCAATCGTTATCGAATTCACATTATTGAATGTTTCTTTCAAGGTTATATTAAAGTTTCCTTGTTGACTTTTTACATCGTCGCGAAAACGGCTATCCATAGTAATGATATTTTTCTTACCTTTACCCAGTTCCGATGTACTATTTGGTGACATTGTTGTACTAGTCGGTGGTTTAATTACTGGAAAATTAGTATGGCTAAATATCGTATTTGTTTCGTCTTGTGGTTTTGTTGTATTTTGCGAGTGGGATGATAATAAACTATTATACACCTTTTCTAAAAAAAGGTTTGTATCCTTTTTCATCTGAGACGTAAATTCCCTAGATGTATTCGTATGATTTGTCTGGTTTGCTGAACGTAAATACGCATTTTTTAATGTTTCCTTACTATATTGTATGCCAGATAGACTGAATAATTCTTCTAATTCAGAGGTAGAATACTCGTCAATATTAAGATTGAACATATAATATAACATGACAAAGTTTTTATATATGTGTTGTTTTGAAATATAAAATGGGTTTTTTTATATTTCAAGATATCAGTCAAATGAACCATATTTCTCTTTACAACGATTATACAGACATTGTACAAATATTTCCAGATACCTATAAACAATCACATGGGGCAATATTTACATCGTTTGCTTTTATTGAGACGATGTTTTCTTTATTCGATAAAGAGATATTTGATCGAGACGATTACAAATGGTGTGACTTAGGATGTGGTCTGGGATATTTTTCTATTGTACTCTATTTCAAACTCATGACGGGTCTATCATCTAAAATACCTGATAAGGATGAGAGAAGTACACATATATTAGATAAAATGATATACATGATTGATGTACAACCTGAATACGAGACACACTTGAAAACGTTATTTGGAAATACATGCCATGTTATCATTGAAAATGTACTGGAATGGAAACCCGATACTCTGTTTGACGTTGTTATTGGTAATCCCCCTTTTCATTGCAACCATATCAAACAAGTTCCTACAAACAAAGAGACTAAACAAACATTCTCTTCTTCGAAAACAATATGGCCGTTATTTGTATTACGAGGATTTTCCATATTAAATGAGAATGGATATATGAACATGGTTGTACCATCATTATGGTGTAAATATGATTCATATGGTGTTTATGATGCCCTTGTACCACAACTTGTGAAAATGAGGCTTTATAACAATACGGAATCTAACAAAATTTTTCATTACCAAGCTCAAACTCCATGCTCTATTTTCCTTGCTCGAAAATGTTTACACGAATTATCGTCTAAAACATTTTCCATTTACGATGCGATTCATAAATCTTATATTCCTTTTTCTCTTACTTCACCCAAACAATCTATACCCATGATTTCACCAGCGTTGTGTTTACGTCTTTATCAATACGCACAACAATATGGAAGTTTTTCATCCTTTTGCCTGCGAACGAATATGCCCCGCACAAAAATTAATTTGTCCGAACAACATAACCCTAGTAGTCACGTGTATGAAAATATTCATAGTTGTATTCTAGATAAACAAAATGGTAAAAATGTACCAGTACTTGTTTATAAATATTCCAATATATCATGTATTTTTCAAGGACAACCCAAACTTGTTCTGGCTCATAAAATGTATGGGTTTCCTTATTACGACAAGGTAGGAAGATTTGGTGTTTCCAATAGAGATAATTATATTATTTATGGTCGATGTCATGAAGATTTTCTCTTACTTCAATCGTTCACAAGTTCGATTTTGTTTATCTATATGTTAGAATGTTTCAAATTTCGTATGAAAATGATTGAACCATCTATTATTCCGTATATTCCGGATGTTACAAAAATGAAGTTGGATTGGAATGCATCATTTACAACGGAGCAAAATGATGAGTTCTGGTTTGAGACGTTTGAATGTTCTCTTCTAGAGAAAGAATATGTACGCAATCACTTTTCGAAACAATACGAACGTATTCCTATTATCGAGTAATTTGTTTGTCTACTAATAGGCTGATGGACGTTGTTGAACCTTTTTGGGAACCACACTACCACGATTGCGTACACGACGTAATGCTTGTTGTGTGCTGTTTGTAGGTATATCCTTGTTTGGTGTAGCTGAAGCTCTATTTTGATATTGAGTAATTGTAGCGCGTTTGCGGGTAACCTGGGATGCGTCCTTGTAATGTTCGTATTTATTTGCTTCTAAATTTTCTAGGGGCTTGGATTGGATTGTTTTTGCTAATTCACGACCCGTAACGCCATCACTTGCTACAGAATGATGACTTATATGTGATAGAATTTTACTGCTTACAGCTACTGGAGCACGAATGCCACCATGTTGTTGCAATGGTTTGCTCGTAAACATAGTAAAACGATTTTGAATACAGCAATAAGAGGTTGATGGCGTGAAGTAGTTGGTCTTGTTCATATATACTTATACAAGATTATTATACATCGGAATACTTTTCCAGAAAATTGAATATTTCTCTCCGTATATATATTTTTACATTAACCTTACAGAATGATTTATATAGCAGTCACACGTTTTAGTGATTCAACGTTCACAGAGAATTCTATGTTCAATAAAGAGACCAACAATGGTTTATGGGCATATAACACTCCTGTTACACTAAAGCAAAAATATGATAACGATTCGGTCTTCATTGTTTTAGAGATGAACAATACGACCAATAAAATAATGGGTGCGAGCATTGTGACCAATTTATACGAGACACATAAGTATCGAATGTATAATGATGATAATTACAATCGTTTTTGCTACAATGGTAGATATCGTATTGATTGTTCGCAATTTGCAGATAAGGAACACGTTGATGTAATTTCACATCTTGAGAATATATGTTTCAAGGGTAAGCGCCACTTGAAACGTGGACAGGGTATTCAAGTGTTATCAAACAAAAACGTTCATTTGTATCTAAACGATCATGACAATATTTCACTACTAATGCCACTACAGCATATGTTCGTAACACGCTTTGGAAATGTATTGAAACCACGTCTCATTATAAATCCTTAAGGTGGGTGGGGGATACGGGTGTGGGTGTATGAGTGGACATATTTTAAGATAGAATTGTATTAAATATTTGTTGTTTCTTTATAGTATGAGTAAACGAGCCAATCCTAAAATGGATTTAAATATTGATAATTATTCTATAAGTGAATTGTTTGAGGTTTTAGAAGTGGATGCCCGTGATGGACAAGACAAAATCATTTCAAAAACAGACCAATATATCAAAAAATTTACACAAGAGAAAAATATAATTATTGCCGATTTTTTTATGAAGGCGAAAACATTTATTATAGACCATTTCGCCGATCAAGATGATCTAATTCAATCACTTATTTTGGACGACAATAAACGAAATGAAATACACGATAGTAAACTTTTGATATCGCGCGACAAAGAAATAAATAAACAGACCAATATATCGATTTCACAAGATAAACTAAATCCAAACTTGAAAAATACCATATCGCGAATGCTTGTTATTGATAGCCAATTTAGACAAGTATTTAACGATGAAAACCCGTCTTCACCAACTGATTTTACTATGGATTTATCCGAACCTTTACACGACCTCATAAACTTGCGCCTTTTTTCTATCCAAATACCATATACGTGGTATACGATTGATGAAGCTATTGGTACAAATGTGTTTTATTACAACGAACACAAAATTACGATTGAGCCAGGCAATTATAAACCAGATGAGCTAATGGAAGTTATTAACAATGAACTTGATGCTACTATTGGTAAGGAGCGAGTTTTGTTTAGTTATAACCCGAACAATTGTAAAACGACTATTACGAACATATACGAAAGTGTAAATGATAAAATAGTCTTTTTTGATTTCACACGATTCCTCGCGTCGAAAACCAATAATAACCTTGGTTATTTGCTAGGTTTCCAAAAGATGGAATATAGCATTACCAAAAAAATACGAGGCGAAGGTATAGTCGATTTATATGGTCCTAAATATTTACTCATTGTTGTAGACGATTATAATCAAAACCATGTGAATAGTGGGCTTATTAATGTTTACGATAATCCAAATGTGAGTTTAAAGATGCCTTCTTATTTCAATACAACGTTACCCGTACGAACGGATGAAAATAATAATATGCAGTTCTTACCCGAATCCCCTAGACAAATGACACAAAGCCAATTGTATGCGCTAAATACAATCCAGGAACAAAAGGACAATCCTACGAGCAACTTTAGAGCGAATGCTCCCGTTACCACAGATGTGTTTGGGTTTATGCCTATTAAACATGGAGAGCCCGGAACATCCTTTATCGAATTCGGTGGTTCATTGCAGTCGAATGTTCGCCACTATTTTGGACCGGTAAATGTAAATCGTCTGCGTATTCGTTTGATTGATGACAAGGGGAATGTAGTTAATCTGAATGGAGCGAATTGGTCTTTTGGAATTGTTTGCGAAACTCTGTATCAATATTAATTATTTTATCATATTTACCATATTGGTGATTGTAATTATGTTGTCTTTATATATGGGAGCAGGTATATTACCCGTGTCAATCGTAAACAATAAATTACATTTTCTTTTCGGGAAAGAAAGTGTTTATGATGATTCACCTGGGTATAGTGATTTCGGTGGGGGCACAGATCCAGGTGAAACACCAATACAAACTGCTATTCGCGAAGGCGGGGAAGAACTTCATGGGTTTATTGGCAACAAACAACAACTTCGTGCGCATTTGCGTAAAAACAAATACTATCTATGCCAATTCGAACGCTACAGCGTGTTTATGGTTTTGATTGATTATGATCCTAATCTGCCAATATACTACAACAATCATTACGACTTTTTATTCAAACATCTTCCAGACAATTTAGTTCATGATATTATTTTTGATCAACATGTATTTGAAAAACAACATGTTAAATGGTTCTCCGAAAAAGAACTCAAAACGAAGTCTAGATTATTTCGTGGGTTTTATCGACCATTCTTGAAAAATTACTTGGGAAAGCGCAATGATATTCTACGTTTTTTTACCAAGGACAAGAAGTATGACTTTACTAAAAATTCTAATAAAAGAAACAAAACGAGGAAAAATAGAAAGGGATCGAAAAAGGGATCGAGCAAAAGAGGTCGTAATAAAACGAGTAAAAATAAATAGTTTTAAAAATTAAAATTGAAATTAAATATGTGCAATTATACTTATACATATTTAACTGAATCATGGTGAAGAATTTTGGAGGTAAAAACAGCAAGAAAGTCGGTAGAAAGTTTGTTTCTAATTATTCTAAAGGAGGCGACAAACTACGACTTGTCGATGATGAAGATGAACTATATGCTTGCGTTTATAAGATGCTTGGTAATGGTATGTGTCATGTGCTTTGTAGTGATAATATTCAGCGTCTTTGTATAATTCGTAATAAATTCCGCGGTAGAGGAAAACGCGACAACACACTTAGTCCTGGCGCTTATGTTATGATTGGAAAACGTTCATGGGAAACGAATTGCGATGTCACCAATAGCAAATGTGATTTGGTAGAGGTTTACAATGCCAATGAAGTTAAAAAACTGAAGGATAGTGTTTCCGATATTAATTGGAATATGTTTAAACATTTTGATCAACCCGGAACAAATGCAGGCGATGATGATCCAGAGAACGAGGCATTTGAATTTTCAAACGAAGAGCACAATAACGATTTGGAGAATTCTATTCTCGAGCAAATCAAAACAGAGGATGGGGAAGTATTTCTACAAGATGATGGTGATATGGACGTTGATGATATTTAACTAAAGTAATTTTACCCGGATATGTAAATTCTTTTTTGTCTTATTGTTTGTACGTGATTTATTTACCTGGTATTTTATTTTTCGTGTTTGATCTCTCGGTGTTTTGGATTTTTGTTTGTAAAATACACATAGTCTGTTTGCGAAATGCTTGCGATAATATTCTATATCCGAATTGCTATTTATTTTATCAAACTTACGTGTTTTGTTATCATAATTCCATATTTCGTCAAGTGAATAGCCAGTTTCATTGTTGTTTTTCAACAAATATAGAAGGCGTTCATATGTTAAACTCGTCTTTTTCTTATCCACGCTTATACTTCTCCTTCGTACGTGTTCAACTATTTGAGATTTATCGTCATCTTCTGTTACGTAATAAAAAAATATTTCGATCTTCGTTTTCATTTACTAGTATCTATAAATATTTGTCTTGACGAAATTAAACTCATAGTTGCCCACTATGATGATCTATCAGAATCATAATCGCTAAAGTTATCTTCATTGCCATAGTCATTAACCTCGTCATCCTCATTATTATCAAATTGTTTTGCGTATTCTTCATATTCATAATGTTCGATTTCTGCAATTGCGTAATCGTCCAATTCACCAGTAAGTTCATAATATTCATACGACTCCCTTTCCCTCTGGTCAATCAGATTATTCAATGCATGATTCATGTTGGTTTGTTCTCGTTCTTCTTGTTTTTGTTCTTCTAGATACACACTCATTGGCACATAATTGACACCATCTTTGGAATATGTTATTTTCTTTGTATGCTTATCACATCTGAAAGAAATCCACCCATTCTTTAAACGTTTACCCGTCACCTCAGCATTTGTTTCGTTTGTTATTTCTTTACACGCATATGAATAGCTGTTTTCAGTATCAATGATGACGTTCACTGGCAAGTTGTTCATTGGAACAATTGGAAAGTCGGTTTCATCGTTTAAATCTATTTTTTTAATACGTGATGCGGGTTTGTGACGAATATATGGTATCGCATTCTGTTCTGTCGTTGAAAAGTTTCTTCGCTGGTTCGCGACAGGTTGTGTTTGTTTACGTGTATGACGCTCCGGCTCTTTATCTTCCTTTAAAAGGTTGCTTCGTTGGTTCATAACAGGTTCACGACGACGCTCTGGCTCTGGTGGCGGTTTATCATTATTTCGCTTACGCTTTTCAAACTTACCCGTACACCTTTCCCATTTTCCTTCGTTGGTTGACATGTTGCTGGTTACTAAATTTAGTGAATATATATTTACTAACGATCCATATGTTTATTTCAATTTTTTAAATAAATCAATATTATATATATATGTCACTCACATGTCTTAAACGGATAAGTGAAACACGTTATACGGATAAAGTTTCGCACAATCAACCCAATGGGTTTTCAATTTATGGAGGTCACAGAAATTCATCCTATATTGGACAAACATCATTAAGTAAGAAGAACAAGGTTCCTAGTTCATCGCGTAATGGTGGACCGAGAGGTAGTGGTGGGGATATGAGTGTCGGAAAAGATATGTTTATGAATTGTTGTAAAAATGATACCTCCATCATGAAACCATCTGTTAAAAGTACACGTGGTATGTTAGCAAACCGATTTAGATATACACAGAGACCTTATCCTCACAGCATTGTCCAACCAGATGCCAATATACCTGAAAATCATAGTCAATCTTCACATATTGAAAAACTCCGTCTAACAAATAATTGTGTTTCATCCGATATTTATTATTTGAATCAAACCGCTGAACAATTAACGCGTTCTAAATTGGCATCATGTTTCCGTAACGATATTTATCCAAACAAGGTTAACAACAAAGCATGTTTCCCAAAGTAAGTGTATATCCTTGGCATTGGTTCCTTTTTTCATATTCATATTCATATTCATATTCATTTTATAATCGTCTTATAAAATGAACTAAATAATAAATCACATCACATTATAAGATATGTATATGAACAACCATTTATTACAGAATAATTTTCCATTAATCAATATACCCCCGCTTGTTCACCCGACCATTGTCAAATGGCAAGACATTGCAACACGTTATTCGTTGCTCATTAAAAAAAGGCGTATGTTGGCATTGCGTGACTCCAATGCTAAGAATATACAATTGCGGGAAAAACTCCTGTTAAACGATCCACCTTTTCATCATGAGGATATTAATGAAATTGCGAGTGAGTTGAATAGTGAGTTGAATAGTGAGTTGAATAGTGAGTTGAATAGTGAATTGAATAGTGATTTAGAAGATTCAAATAGCTCTTGTGATGGGAACGAAACAGATGATAGTACGGATGATATTAATATACACGAAACAATCGAAAATCAGAATCTTACTATGTGGGTCGAAGAAGAGAAATCGAATGTATACTCTGTCAAATACAAAAAACTATCATATCGTTCTGTAGAGAAGTCCATTAATAAATACTATTTTGATACAAACCATAATCTGTCTTCCGCACTTGATATTCTTGCCAGCTATTTGAAAGGACAGAAAATAGTGTATATGGAGTCGAAACACTCATGTGATCGAGAACTCAATTTCCTTATGATGCCTGCTATATTTTTATCTGCCCTTGCTACAGTATGTATTGGCATAGAGATGGATACAGAATGGAAAAATGTTCTAGTTGCTTCGATTAATGCTACGATTGCATTTCTTTTATCACTGGTTAATTATTTTAAACTCGATGCCGCCGCTGAAGCACACAAAACATCATCACATCAATACGATAAGTTACAATCATCTATCGAGTTTACCTCTGGTTCTGTTTTGTTATTTAAAAATATTCATACCGAATATAATGGAAACAAAAATGTCAAGGTGATCAAAGGAAACAATACCGGAAACTCTCTCGAACAAGAATTGAAAACGAAATTGAATGACGTTGAAAAGAAAATTGGAGACATTAAAGAGACCAACCAATTCATTATACCCCGAAATATACGATACAAGTATCCGACGATTTACAATACCAATGTTTTTTCTCTCATTAAGAAAATCGAAGACTATCGCAAGAAGATGATTATCAAATTGAAAAATGTAAAGAATGGTATCCGATTTTATAATGCTATACAAAGAGAAAAGGGACTCACGGAGAAACAATACAATTATTTACGCAGTCTGTATGAAAATAAACAGCACATATTAGACGAAATTTTACTTATCAAATCTGCCTTTTCTGTTATCGATCAAATATTCAGGCAAGAAATGCATAATGCGGAAAATCATCACTCAATATTTTACTGGATTACATGTTATCTTTGCCAACCCAAAGTTGTCCATCCCGAACACTTGAATCCATTTATTCGTGGATTGATTGATCCATTTCACTATCACGAAAAAAAGGTCGGGGTTAATAATAATTACAATGATAAATCTAAAACTAAAACTACTGATTACACAATGGCAGATCGTGTATAATATACTCTCTTCATACAACACACATTGCATCAATCTGATTGGCCATTTCTATTTTTTCCTGTTGTCGCATTTCGATGCGCGAGTCCATTGACGCAACATGAGTTGATTCTTCGGACGCTTCTTCTTCTTCTTCAAAATCCTCCATGTAAAACCGATATACATGCGTTTCTTTCTGTTGTCCCATACGATAGCACCTCGCCAGTGCCTGGGATTCCAATGATGGATTCCATGTGGGACTTACAAAATACACCTCGTTGTACTGCTGTAAGTTCAGCCCTTCACAACCACTCTTTATTTGTAGAATCAAGACATCAGGACTGCTATCGATCATCATCCCTCGCTGTTTTGATGATAGACCACCATGATATTGGGCTACCGACATGGTACCTTTTATTTCGATGTTCTCTTGTATAATATCCATCTCTTTGCGAAAATGACAAAATACCAGCTTCTTGTTCGTACAATTTACGACATGGTTGGAAACAATCTTGTCACACACAGCGTCTAGTTTCGTAGTACTCGAAAAGAACTCGTCGTTGCCCTCTGAAGGATCGCACTCGTTCTCATCGCAGTATTTGTCCATTTTGCGCTTCAGCAACTTGGGACCGATGCACAACATCTGGGCATGTAAAATCGCTACGAGGACGCTGCCCTTTGTTATTCCATTGTACGCATCCTGGATATTTTGCCCACCCCTAGTTGATCCATAGCCGCCCCGATGGAATGCCTTACTACAATCTTGCTCATCGGCACTCTTCCATTTGATGCCACACACATGCTTGTTCAATGTGGGAAGTACGATTGATGACACCGCCTTCTTTCTCATCAACATATTCGTCTTGATAATGCGGGCGAGATCGTCCATCTTTTTGTATGAGTCGCATGGAATTTTCAGCAACTTCAAAAGACTAAACAGGTCCTGGAGCTTGTTTTGTACGGGTGTACCTGTCAAAAGCCAAAGAACGTCCTTTTGAAGCGCATCGACTGCTATGTGGCTCTTGGTCTTGTCATTTCGCAAATGGTGTGCCTCATCTACAATAACACGATCGAACTTGAACTTATGTAGCACGGATTCGCTGCTCATACCCATGGTGTTACAGGTCCCAAAAGTTGTGAGTACAATCGGTTTGGATGCCAGAACCTCGGCGGTTAGCGATTTTGTTTTACCCGATCCATACAACACGTATGGCGTGTGGTGTAACTTGTCTTGAATTTCACGTGTCCACTGGACCAATAACGACTTTGGAACAACAATCAACGTATGACGCTTGAAGTTGCTTACCATCAGTCCCAACATAAGAATGGTTTTACCCATACCCATTTCATCAGCGATGATTCCCCCAATCTTGTTTGCCTGTTCCTTCTCTGCGCACCACACAAGCCCTTCGCGCTGATGGACTGGAGAAGATAGATGAGCTTGCTGTAAAAACGCGTCAAACTTGTCCAACGTACCTGTTCTAGCGGTCGTTGTAACGGGGCGAGCTTTTCTGCGAATAGTTAACATTTCAACGGAATATTGTTTTTAAATATTTATACCATCACTCTCCCATGGGCCATTTTGCTTCAATTTTTTTAAGATTCGTGCTTAAAAAAATTGAAATTTTGTTTGCTTTAATGATATATAAGTATACATATGAACTAAACAAAGAAATGTCCGTATTCTACAACAACTTCGGTCTTCAGCATCGCCGCACCGGTATTGCATCCGAACCCACTTACGATGGTCCACTCAATCAACGTCCCAGATCCAATGATGAATTGTCTGATATCTGTGACGATTCGATCTCATCACTAGACGATCTTGAAGCCGGGCGTCATAGTCCGGCGTCCACTATTTCTGACACGTATTCATTGGATCTTGAAGCTGGACACGGAGTTTCCGACCATATCCATGACCAGGTTAAGACGCATTTGGAACGTCGTCGCAAATCCAGTGTGTGCCCTATTCTTCCTCTCGCACCCACATTCTACGAACAGGTCCACAACCTACAATGTATCTTATCAACTTTCTCCGCTGAAGTTGTAGATATGGCTGTTCGTGCGTACTCACCACCACCCTTCAGGGAACATTGTATTGAATTGACGGAAAAAGTTGCTCCGATTCCCAAATTTATGGTGAGGGATGACATACACATAGTAGATATAGTTTAGTTAAGTTAGTTAAGTTAGTGGTTTGTTTCTGTAATAATAATAAAATTGAAATTCTTTTCTATTTAACGTCTTATAGTAATTACATGCATACTAATGTATATTGTCAAGATATTTTTGATCAAATCAAGCCCCTGTTTCATACACTAAAATGGTCTCATAATACTCAATGCAATCAAATTAAATTTTATAGAAAACATTTTGAACTGGAAATGTTCGAATTTCACATTTCTGGAGATAAAATACATATGACTATTCCATTAATTGGAGCCGACGTTGGATACAATAAGACATTTAATATTAACGACATTTATTCTGCTATTAAATTCCTATGTTTCCACATCCATAATTATATACAAAACGTTGACGCGGGACATTACCCCATACAGACATACAATCACTTGTATCTTTGTTCGTCGTTACACCTCATACCAGCTACGTGTTAATGATGGCGATGGCGGATTGTATATTTTTTTATTTATATCGTCCATATTTTGAGCGAAATCAGATTTATCTGTATCTAATTCACCAAACATTATATTTATATTAAACATCAAAAGTATCATTGCCCCATATGTATATGTTTGTGTCATATATTTAATAATGGACATTTGTGCGGAATCTGTTAAACGCGGAATTGTATGATATAATACACTTGCAATTATTGTACATATTATTAAATTTGGTAAATAATGACTCGTATCCTCCAATATTTCATAATCTTCTTTCGTACCATAGATTACATCGCAAATATCTGGACCATAATTCACACACCAATTTTTATGATGGTTTTCATGAATTGTATTGACATGTAGCATCGAATAGTTAATATTATGGATGGATGAATAAAACAGACTAAACATGAATATTACATAGGGTTCGAACCGATTTTTTACGTAAAATCGATTTGTGAATAAATATACTATAAATATTGGCGTAATAGATGTAACCAACTCTAATACTATTTGTAAATAATGCGCGTAGTTATCTACATAATTATGATGGTATTCGTGTATACAATTAATTGTTTTCGCATTGTCTTGATGTGCTAAAATATGAACATAATAACTTAAATGGGTACAGAAGATGTATAAAATGATACCTAATAACATATTTTCATAACACAAAATGGTACATGAAACAATCATTCCTATATATGTTGGAAAATTTGTCGAAAACGCTTCCTTGATTTTTCCAATATGATAACTATTTAACCATTCATATGTACGCGATTTATTGCTTAACATAATACTATTAAATAATCTTTTATTTATTTTTTGATGTATTAAAAATAGGCAACATCAAAGAATTTTATTTCGTATTTATTATTATGCGCTATTCACGAATTGTCGAAGGAATACGTGAAAAACGCAAAATACGTCAATTACAAATGAATATGGCGACTTTTAAGAAGAATAATATACCACCCCCACCGGAGCCGGAAGTGAAGGAGGAAGTGGAAGAGAAGAAGGAGGAAGTGGAAGTGAAGAAGGAAGAGGAAGAGGAATATGTTTTGATTCCAGGCGATTGTTCAGAAAATATGATTATTATTGTAACTGAAAAATAGGCTCTAGTTATAGTATTGGTATTGGTCTACGTATTTAGTCGTATTTAATAAATCTGTTCCATTTCAAGTGTCATTGAAAAATCGTTTTTGTTCAACATTAAACGCTTACCATATTTGTCTATTAATGATATTTTCAACTTATCTATCTTAACAGGACCGAAATATTCTCTGGTTTTAAATATACGATCACTCCCATTGTCATTCAATATTGTGTTTGATGGACTTGATATGGCTATTCTGCCCAATATAGAGTCGCCCAAATAAGAAGCATTTTTATCCGATATAATCGAATTTTTATAATTATTATTATAGTCATTAACACAAATAAAAAAGTAATTATTCAGTGAAGTTCCATATGCTCCTTCACTTGTGATAAGACCATAGCGGGCGGATAGTTCTTTTTTTACAAAGTAGTCAGGTGTTAGATCAGACCCATTTATTATATAATCTCTTTTACGAAACCCTAATGTCCATCCACAATTCTCCTCCATGATGTTGTTTATGTTTTGTTCCTTTGCGAAATCTAGTTCATAACATAGTTCGGATGTACTATGTTCTTCCATTGCACTCATCTCTTTTATATCACAGATTCTCCGTAAGTAAAAACTGGATTTTCCAGTATAATTATCAATCTCAAATTTCAAGTATTGAAGCCCGTTTCCAATGTTTATGAAATAATTGTTTAGTATATCTTCTAATTCAGTAGAACTATAGTTACCATCAGGTATAACTATCGTATGTTCGACGGAAACACGATTAAATTCCGTTGTTGATGTTATAGAATATTTTTCGTTTGATGTTGTATCAGACATTGCTATTTGAGGTACATTAAACAAACGGACGAAAAACTTGTTGTTGTTTCTGAATTTTGAAAAACCATACCATATATTGGGTATTTCTAGCGAACTTAATCGCATGGATACAACCTTATTTATTGGATTTATTAAAGTGTATATAAAATTATCCGCATCCGTTGCGTCATAATTTGTTCTAAATAAAGAATCGATATTTATTACTTGGGTTACAATGTTTCTCTTTATGGGATTTATATCGCCTTTAGGATATTTATTGATGTACGTTTCTTCAATCGAACTTATTTTTTCATTTAATATTTTGTCTGTATATATTTTTATTTGTTCTTTTGTGTCCTCTTCGTGACGCAAATCTATTAATCGTTGTTCAATGTTTTTTAGAAACACCACATAATTATAATCTATTTCACCATTCTTAATTTCGTCAATCAGTGCATTCACACGTTGTTTTATTTGTGGAATGTCCTTTGTTTTTTCGACATTTAAAATGGTATATATTTCGTCTATTGAGTAGTTGTTTACTTCAAGATCAAAATTGGTAGACATGTATTATTTTAATGTATTTTATTATCACTTTATCTTTATTAGTCATTTTGTCTATCTTTTATTTGCGTATCTTCTATTTTCTAAACAAAACTTCTACTTGTAAAATTACGAAGACACATTAACATCAATATCTTCCCCGTTATCAATGTCCACGCATTAATAATTGTTTCCAATTGTATATCATACTTATTGTCAGCCGAATACATTATTCCCAATGTACGAAGAAATTCGAGACGCGTTTCAATACCACTTTTTTCTAAATATTTGTTTTCAACCATACTTAACGGACAATCATGTAGAACTACATTCGCATATCCATCCAAAGACATAATTAATAGCCCGATGACTAAATGTGTCATATTGTTGTCAAATAAAATCAAATATCCTATCGCGATTACGAAAAATGAATGTAGAAATGTATAATATCCACCAAACAAATTATTTAGTCGACCACGGGGTTTCTCACCTACAATATACTTATACACATTTGTATCCTTAAATATAGTGTTGTCGTGATTCTTCAAATTACGTTTAATTGTTTCCTCTTCTATCGTTAGATCTGGTTCTGGTTCTTGATCTGGTTCTGGTTCTTGATCTGGTTCTTCCACGTTCTCTAATGATGTAGCACGATCATTCTTATTATCATTATCATTCTTATTTTCCGCGACTGGATCTTGTATATTCATTTATATACCAAACCTTATTTTTATTCCCTTTTAACCCAATTTAATTTTAATGGTTCGTTAGTGTGTTGTGGTTAATATCCGCATAATGTGTAATTAGTATTCAATGAATTCGTTATTACCGCAATGTATCGATAATCTCGAACAAAAATGGCTTAATACAGGTTCGAACCAAATACAACATTATGATCTTATTTTAGATGGTGGTGCATTTAGTGGTAGTTACACTCTCGGATGTCTCATGTATTTAAAAGAATTGACCGCTCGTAAACGGGTCCAAATACATAGGATTTCGGGAACAAGTGTTGGCAGCATTATGGGATTGTTGTTTGTGGCAAATAAACTTGAATATGGTAACATATTGTACACACAATTTTTCAAATATTATAAGAAAAATGGATCGCTAAGTATTCTCAAAAAATCAATACGTAAGGTGGTCAGTACGTTAGACAAGGATTTCTACTTGTCATGTAATAACCGATTATACATATCCTATTTTGATTGCCGCAACAACAAACATATTACTCAATACATGTATTCGTCAAACAAAGATATTGCCAATACCATTGTTAAATCATCGTTTATACCTTTTGTTCTAGATGGACAATTTATGCATAAACAAAAATACATCGATGGTCTATATCCACACATATTCGCCAAGCGCGATGGAACAAAACGTATGTATATTGATTTGACTCATAAGATATGGAGAATGTTATACATTAAAAACGAGGTCAATAATAGCGAGCGGATATTGGAAGGTATTCTCGATATACATCATCTTTTATTTCATGAGCGAACCAAGAATTTTTGCTCGTTTGTTGACGATTGGGACCTAGTTCATAGAGGGTACATGTATACGCGCATATTTTATACTGATTTGTATGTATGGATATTAAAAACATACATCTGTCAATGCAGTGGATATATCGATACTACATATATTAAACAATTATGGGGATACATACTACGCTATGTATTGTCTTCCGCGTTTGTCTAGGGTTTTTTGGGGCTGGGACTGGGGTAAAATATATAAAAGACATATATTTATATATTTTGGGATTTATTTTTTTTTTGGATCTCTCTCAATAGGGGTCGAACCTATGACCTCGCGATTAACAGTCGCACGCTCTAACCAACTGAGCTATGAGAGAAAAGGGTAAATGAATTATATAAGGAAATACGATTTCCTATTCTACATTCACATGTAGTCTTATAGCACACACACACACACATAATTATAAAGATAACCATATAAAACAATCATGTACAATTTTGGCACCATGTACAGAGATTGCAAAGATGTGGGCTCGAACCACAGACCTTCGGCTCATAAGACCGACGCTCTAACCAACTGAGCTATAATTGCGTAAAGGTCTCACCGGGAATTGAACCCGGATTGCGGGAATCAAAACCCCGAGTGATGACCATTACACTATGAGACCCTCAACATTGTGGGATAACGTCTGTCGACCACACAAGTGATTGTTAAGGACAATCATCCAAGCCTTATTTTTGCATCGAGTGGGGTTCGAACCCACGCAGCTTACGCTACCAGGTCTTAAGTCTGGCTCCTTAGACCACTCGGACATCGATGCTAGTCTCGTTTAACGACCTTTCAGTCGGTCATAAGCCCCTCATTACCTCGCTTATAACTATGGAACACCTTTACTTCGTTTGAAGAATTTAAAAATTATTTTTGTTCCTCTATTTCCCTGGGGTTCTTCCCGTGGCAGCCCCTCTCCCCATATTATACCTACGTTATCTCTTTATATCTATTTATTGACATTTATTTTGGATGGTTGATGATGGGGGGTGGATGGTTGGCGGTTGATGGTTGATGGTTGATGGTTGGCGGATTGAATTATGATCAGACATTCGAGATCTTCCACGTTATAAATATTATTAAACAATTGGTCTACCAGAACGAAGTGTTCCGTATTTTGGATATTTGAAATTATTCATATTTACAAACACAAATGAGTGATCTTTGAATGTAGAGTGAATATGGACAATATCATTTATTGCTGTTATCCATTTATCCTTTTTAAAACCTTTTATTATGTTAGTAAAATTATCACTAGTATCTCCTTTGGAAGGTTCAGGCAAGCATTGATAATCACTATCTGTAATATGCGATTCTAATTCGTTAATAAGATATGTTTTACCCGTTGGTCCATCACCCCATAGAACTACATTTTCTCCAGAACATATAGCTTTAATTGTAGCATTTTTCGCAAATTCGTATTGTTGGTCATAGTTTTTAATGATCGTCATTGTATAATAATAATTATGTGGTATATTTAAATAGTTCATTTTTACTATTTTTGGTACGATGTTTATACAATCTTTTTTGTACGCATAATATATGACCCGTCTTTGTTACTTCATCTTAATCCTCATTTTAGTGGTACTTGTCTATCAATATTTGAAAACATATACATCGTTCACTGAGGGTGTCGAAAATCTTGGAGGTCCTCTTAAAGGGGACAACCCGCAAGGAAAAGGAGAAAATAGTCCATTTCTTCGTACCAAAATATGGGAAAATGTTCTTGCCAAATATGGACGATTGCAAACGGAAGCCATTTTTCCCAAAACATATATACTTCCCAAAGATACCTCTCTTTTTTTAAAGGAAGAAAAATCGTATATACAATATATTGCTAAGACATTGTTTTCAGGTGGAAGAGTAGGTATATTTCTATATGAACCATCGATGAAACAGAATTTATCCGAGTATGCTGTTATTCAAGAATACATCAAAAATCCGTTACTAATTAATGGTTTTAAATTTGATGTACGTCTTTATATGGTTGTTGATTGTAAAAAAGGTGTGTTTTTGTACAAACCTGGTTATAATGTATATACTGAAGAAAAATTTGATTACACAAGTAAGAAACGTTCACAAAAAATCAATCAGGCATATTCGGGTGATGAACATTACGATATTCATAAATTACCACGGACCACCGATGAGCTATTCGCATATAATGTTCCCTATGATCAAGTCATATATGACGTTGGTGTGAAACTTCGTAAAATTATTTTGGCGACACCCGAGAGTATATGTCCTATGCAAAATACCATTTATGGGATTGATATTGAAATATTAGACGATTTTAATAGCAAGATTATCGAGATTAATAGCAAGCCTACAACTAAATTCAAAGATACACCTTGGAAAAACAATCTTACGCAGACATTGAGAGATGAAATGGGTGATTATGATTCAAATTTATGGATTCAAATTGCTAGCCCGGAATCATTGAGTTAAAATTGAAAGACATTTATTATGTTTTATTTTTAAAATTCGTGGGTTTGCTCTGGCTTGACCCACTCCATGATTAAGGCTGAAAAAAAATACACACTAACTACATGATATACAAATATGTTTTTTTTTGTTTTTATGGGTTATTTATTAATCTAAGTCTTGACCTAATTTATAGGTCAGGTATCCGAAAAATATAATTACAAACCCAATGATAATTAACGTTTCAGCGATAGCAGTCATATTGTTATATTGTTTTATATTACGTTTTACTTATATAATATATATCAATTTTTTTATATGTGTCATTTTTATATTACGTTTTACT
>Ga0075444_10000104_pt1 | contig 46302 bp, 42 predicted proteins | sample CoawatmetaG01DNA_FD_76836 | JGI IMG/M metagenome (GOLD analysis project Ga0075444, IMG submission 76836) | Marine microbial communities from the West Antarctic Peninsula - Coastal water metaG017-DNA | ecosystem: Environmental > Aquatic > Marine > Coastal | place: Atlantic Ocean: West Antarctic... | reverse complement strand
GATGTTAATGATTTTGAATTGCTTAATACTGTTAAATATAAAGCTTGTCCGGCTAATGCAATGAATAAAGTAAAGGCTATCAATGGTATAGAGTTAATGCAAACTAATGGAGGTAATGGCGCTGTTAGAGAGTTTGTTGAATTACTTATAGATAAGAGATGTTTAGATGATTGAGAGTAAAAAAACAATCATAATTACTGGTGGGCTTGGTTTATTAGGGGCAAAAGCTTCAGAATATTTTGCTAATATGGGGTTTCATGTAATTATTATCGATATAGCTGATGATAAAAAAGAGTTAGCAGAAAATGTTAGTTATATCAGTTTTAATTTAACTGATATTCAGTCATATACTTTGTTAATTGATAAAATTAAATCATTAACTAGCAATTTAGTTTGCTTAATAAATAATGCAGCCTTTAATCCCAAAATAGAGGGAAATAAAAAAGGATTTGGTAAGTTTGAAGAGTTAAATTTAAAAACCTGGAATGATGAGATTAGTTTAAATTTAACTGCCCCAGTTTTTTTAACAAAAGCATTGCTCCCTCTTTTTAATAAATCTGAAAATGATTATTGTAAAATTATTAATGTTATTTCTACTTATGGCTTAGTTCCCCCGAACCAGTCTATTTACGATAGTTTGTCAAAAAAAAGTGGATTTGAAATAATTAAACCAATTGGGTATCCAGTCACTAAAGCAGGTTTGGCAATGGCCACAAAATATTTATCAGTATATTTAGGAAAACATGGCTTTAATGTAAATGGAATTGCTCCAGGTGGAATTGAAAATCATCAAGATGAATTATTTATAAAGGCATACTCTCAACAAGTTCCTATGGGAAGGATGGGGAAAGCTGATGAAATGCTAGAGACTCTTTATTTACTAGCAACTAGTGGATCTAATTACATTAATGGTCAAATTATCGCAGTAGATGGTGGGTGGACTGTATGGTAATTGCTTTTTATTACTAATTCTGAAGAGCTGCTTTAAGTTATTAAATTGACTAATGAAATCAAATCATAAATTTTCTTTTAATTATTATCAGAATATAGAGAGTTATTATGAAGAGCATTCTGATGTTCTGTCGAGTTTAGCTACCAAAATGTCTAAAGACTTTAATATTTCTCACGATATATTAAAAGACTCAATTAAACGCTCTCTTGGTGAAATTCTAGAAGATGGACCCAAAGGTTTTTTACAAACAAACAAAGTGTCAATAAAATATAAGGTTTTTTATTATTTGGTAATGCTTCTTTTTTTTATAAACATTTTTTTAGGCGATAAAATAAAAAATTCAAAAAAATTCAAAATTGTTTTTGACGGTTGGAATTTTAAAGGGTATCAAAATTTTTATACACCACTTTTAAATGAGCTAGATAATAAAGATGCACTTCTCTATGTAACAAATTATCATAATTTATTTAAAGACATTAATTCCAATATTGTTAAGGTTTATTCGAATAAATATTTGCTAGATTCAAATATAAGTAAAAATATTTTAAAGACTCAAGCCCTATCTTTAGGGTTTTATTGTAATCTATCAAAAAAACTGAATATTAATTTTGTATATATTGCTTTAAAAATTTTTAAAAATATTGCTTTACATACAACTACTGCAAAGAAAATTAATTGCTATGTGTTTGTTAGTGCAGCTGATAATTCTTTTGATTCATTGAGGTATGATATTTATAAAAAGAATGGGATTCAAAATATTGCTCTACTTCAAAATGGTTTTAGAACAGGACAATGGGCTAATGATTCAATAGATTTGTATACCTATTGTGATTATTATTTTGGGTTTGGAGCAGAGCAAATTAATATTCAAAAGGGCATGGTCTGTGATAATAAAATACCAGTAGGATCTATCAAATTAGATACTATATTAAAGAAATATGATAATAGGAAAAAGATTTTTGATATAACATTTCTTGCTTCAGTCGATGAGTATGACACATCCTATATTAAAGTGAAAACATACAATGCGATTCTTGATAATTTATGCCTCTTTAAAAAAAACCATCCTGATTTAAATATCTTTTATAGTGACTTAAAAAAAGTAAAAAAGAAATCATTAAAAAACAATTTTTTAATGATGAATAAAATGAAATCAATTGGAATTGCTTTCTCATCAAATTATATTAAAAATTCTTATGAGGCTATAAATTCCTCTGAAGTTGTTTTATTTTATAAAACTACAATTGGTGTTGAGGCTCTTGCTATGAATACGAAAGTTTTGAATATAAATTATGATAAGGATATGCTTCCTTTTTCTAGGCATGATTATAGTTCAGTTCTTACTAACCCAAGTTATGAGCAGTTTGAAAGTAAATTATTATTTTTATTAGATTCTAAGAAAAGTGACTTTGATTCTGAAGACAAAGAATTATCATATAATTATATGAATAACTCTAATAATAGCAACATGCCTAAAAAAATATTAGAAATTTTATTAAGTCAAAACATAAATCAAACGACTTTCTCTAAATCATAAGTATGCATTTTTATTATTATTTTGTTGACATATCTTTAACTAAATTCTTACTAAAAATAATTATTGTATGAATAGTTTCTTCAAGTACGTTATATTAATTTTCTTTAAGTTTGTTCTCAAGGCCTTGCCTCTAAATTTATCTAAGCTAAAATACTATAAAAAAGGATAAGAAAATATGAAAGTATTACTATTAGCAGGTGGATTTGGAACTAGACTAAGTGAAGAAACAGATGTTCGGCCCAAGCCTATGGTTGAGATTGGTGGTAAACCAATTTTATGGCACATTATGAAGATATATTCAAGCTATGGTTTTAATGAATTTGTTGTCCTACTTGGTTATAAGGGATATTATATTAAGGAGTACTTTACTAACTATTTTCTACATCAGGCGGATGTAACTATAGATCTTAAAGATAATAGCTTGACTGTTCATAATAATTCAAGTGAGCCATGGAAAATTACATTGATTGATACTGGCTTACATACTATGACTGGAGGTCGAATCAAAAAAGCTCAAGAGTTTATTGGAGATAACTGCTTCATGATGACTTATGGTGATGGTGTTTCAGATATTAATATTGAAGAATTAGTTGAGTTTCACAAGGCTCATGGTAAAGCTATGACTTTATCTTCTGTTCAGCCTGATGGAAGATTTGGAGCATTAAATATAGATAACAAAAATCGAATAAACGAGTTTAAAGAAAAACCATTAGGTGATGGAAACTGGGTTAATGCGGGTTTCTTTGTATGTGAGCCAGAAGTTTTTGATTATATTGACAACAATGAGGACGAAGTATTTGAAGAGCAACCGTTACAAAATTTGGCTAAGGACGGTAAGTTATTAACATACAAGCATAATGGATTCTGGCAGCCAATGGATAGTTTGAAAGATAAGGGTGATTTAAATAAACTTTGGGATGATGGAAGCCCTCCTTGGAAGGTGTGGTGATGTTTAAAAATATTTATAAAAATAAAAAAGTTTTAATTACTGGTCATACTGGGTTTAAGGGAAGCTGGTTAACTACCTGGCTTCTTAAGCTGGAGGCAAATGTAGTTGGTGTATCTAAAGATATACCTACACAACCGTCTATGTTTGAAGAATTAAATTTAGAAAAAAAAATAAAACATTATCAAGAAGACTTAATCAATCTTTCTAAGATTAGTGAAATTATATTAAATGAAAAGCCAGATTTCTTATTTCACCTTGCAGCTCAATCTATAGTCTCAATATCGTATATTAATCCAGTTGAAACAATATCTTCAAATTTAATAGGCACTGCAAATGTACTTGAAGCTCTAAAAATATCAAATCATAAATGTACATCAATTATTATTACTAGTGATAAAGCTTATGAGAATGTAGAGCAGGTTTGGGGCTACAAAGAAGATGATAAGATGGGTGGTAAGGATATCTATAGTGCTAGTAAGGGTGCTGCAGAGTTGATTATTAAATCTTACTACCATTCTTTTTTTAAAAATAAAGAATCAAATATCAAACTTGCAATTGGAAGGGCTGGGAATGTCATTGGTGGAGGTGATTGGGCAAAAGATAGAATAGTTGTAGATTGTATGAAGTCTTGGAGTAATAAGAAAAGTGTAGAGATTCGAAGTCCCAGAGCTACTCGCCCCTGGCAGCATGCTCTTGAACCTTTAAGTGGTTATTTAAACCTTGGGCAGGCTTTATACGAAGATGTTGGATTGAATGGTGAGAGTTTTAATTTTGGCCCAAGAGATAATCAAAATCATGACGTAAGGGAATTAGTTGAGGATTTAAGCTATTATTGGGACTTTAAAAAAATAGATGAAGCATTTATAGTAACTGATAATATACCATTTCATGAAGCTGGGCTTTTAAAACTTAATTGTGATAAAGCTATGTTTTATTTTAAATGGCATGCTAGTCTGGATTATAAAGATACCATTAGAATTACTAGTGAATGGTATTACAACTTTTATAATGGAAAAAAAAATGTTTTTGATCAAACTGTGGAGCAATTATCTGAATATGAAAATATTGCAAAACTAAAAGGATTGATGTGGACGGAGTAATAATAACTCCTTTAAAGAAAGTTCTCAATAAAGATGGTGATATTTTTCATGGAATGAAGAAAACGGATAATGGGTTTGATGGTTTTGGTGAGGCCTATTTTTCTTCTATTAATAAAGGAAGTATTAAGGGATGGAAAAAACACACACAGATGACTCTAAATATTGTTGTTCCGATTGGTGCAATAAATTTTGTTATTTATAATGATCTGAATGGGGATTTTTTTAGCGTTGAATTATCACAAAAGAATTACCAAAGATTGACAATAAAATCTGGATATTGGTTAGCATTTAAAGGGATTGGAGAAAATAATATACTTTTAAATTTAGCAAGTATAGAGCATGATCCAGAAGAGGTAATTAAAGTTGAGTTGAATAAGATTTTATATGATTGGTAAGCCAAAAATTCTTATTACAGGTGGCCTGGGAAATCTTGGATCCTGGTTAAGTGAATACTTTAGTTATGACTATGATGTCTATATATTGTCAAAAAATATAAAAAATAAATTAGGTTGTAAATATAAAATACTGCAAGCGGATATAACTGATATAGAAGACCTTAAATTAAAGTTAAATTTTGACTTTGATTACTGCATACATGCAGCAAGTTACAATGAATTTTTTCACAAAAACTATGCTAAAAAAGGTTTAGAAGTAAACACTCTAGGTACTAGAAACCTTATAGAGGTCTTAGAGGAGTCGCAGATAAAAAACTTTATTTATCTTAGTACTTTCCATGTATATGGGGCTAATAGTGGGGTGATTACTGAGGATCATGAACTAAATCCAAAAAATGATTATGCTTCTACACATTTATTTGCTGAATACTATTTAAAGCAATTTTTTCACACACATAATTTTATATCAGTAATTTTTAGACTTACAAATAGTTATGGTGCTCCAAAAAATATTAATAGTTCAAAATGGTATTTAGTATTGAATGACCTGGTAAAGTCAGCATATGAAAATCAAGTAATTACTCTCAAAGGTAATGGAAAAACTGTGAGAGATTTAATTTGGATGGGTGATGTTTGTAAGGTACTTGAGAGCAGCTTAAATATTGTCTCAAATGAGATTTATAATTTAAGCTCAGGAAAAACTTATAGAATGATGGAATTAGCAGAAAAAGTACAGGATGTCTATCAAGATAGGTATGGGAAAAAAATTGAGATAATTGCTAATAAAAGTGATCATACAAAAACTTTAGAATTAAAAGTTGATAATAGTAAGATACAAAAAGTTATAGATTTTGAATTTAAAGATAATTTGGATGAAGAGATTGACTCAATATTTAGTTTATTAGAGAAAAATAAACATATAGTCTAACTAAAGAATAATTAATTTAAGTAAATAAATTTAATAGTTAAAATAATTTTTTGAATGAAAAATGATTCAAATATAAGATGTATATATTGCTATTTAATTGAAAAAAGGAGTTTGGATGTTTGATAATAAAAATATACTTATAACAGGGGGCACAGGCAGCTTTGGAAAAAAGTATGCAGAGACTATCTTGTCAAAGTATAAGCCTAATAAAATAATTATTTTCAGTAGAGATGAATTAAAACAGTATGAGATGGCCCACTCTTTTTCTGATGAATGTATGAGGTACTTTATTGGTGATATAAGGGATTTAAGACGGTTAGAAGAGGCGATGGATGGAGTTGATTTTGTTATACATGCTGCTGCACTTAAACATGTTCCAGTTGCAGAATATAATCCAATGGAATGCATAAAAACAAATATTATTGGTTCACAAAATGTTATTACTGCTGCAATTACAAATAATGTTTCAAAGGTAATAGCCCTTTCTACAGATAAAGCAGCAAACCCAATAAACCTTTATGGGGCAACAAAATTAGCATCAGACAAACTTTTTGTTGCAGCAAATAATATGGTGGGCACCAAACAGACTAGATTCTCAGTTGTTAGATATGGAAATGTAACTGGTTCAAGAGGGTCAGTTATACCTTTTTTTAATAAATTGATTAAAGAGGGCGTTAAAGAGTTACCAATTACAGATTCAAAAATGACAAGGTTTTTAATCACCTTAGAAGATGGAGTGGAATTTGTTCTTAAGAATTTTCAAAGGATGCATGGAGGTGAAATTTTTGTACCTAAAATACCATCAATGCAGGTAATCGAAATGGCAAAAGCTATTGCACCAAATCTTCCACATAAGATCATAGGGATAAGGCCTGGAGAAAAAATTCATGAGATCATGTGTCCAGCAGATGATTCGCATTTAACTCTAGAGTTTAGTGATCACTATGTAATTTGTCCATCCATTAATTTTACGCATACACCTAATTACAATAAAAATAAATTAGATGAAGTTGGTAAGCCGGTTGAGCGGGGCTTCGAATATAATTCTGGAAATAATACGGAGTGGGTAAGCCATGAAGAGCTTTTGGAAATGGCAAAGGAAAGTTTGTATTGAAAATTGCAATTATCGGTGGTACAGGTCTTCTAGGCTCAAACTTAGTAAAATTGTATTATGAATACGATGTTAGAAGTTTTTCAAGAGGCCACTCAGCAAATGTATCTAAAATTAATAATAATATTCTTAACTTTGATTGCTTAGACAATGAGTTGTCTCAATATTTTGATGCTTGGAAACCAAATATAATTATCAATGCAATTGCATTGGTAAGTTTACAAAAGTGTGAAGATGATTATGAAGCGGCAAATGATATTAATTGCAATATTGCGGTTCAGATATCTAAAATTGCTCAAAAATATAATAGTTATTTCATTCATATATCAACTGATCATTATTATGATGATCAGTTGATAATCCATAATGAGCTACAAAAAGTAACCTTAAAAAATAATTATGCAATAACAAAGTATAATGCAGAACGAGAAATTGAGAAAAATAACAGACACGCTATTATAATTCGTACAAACATCATTGGATTTAGAAGGAGTATTAAAGATTCTTTTTTCGAGTGGCTTATTAGTGCATTAAAAAATAATGAAAAAATAAATTTGTATACAAATTTTTATACCTCACCTATTGATGTTAATCATCTTGGTAAGATCTTGATTTTGTGTTATGAGAAAAAACTATCAGGAATTTATAACATATCATCATCTATGGTTATTGATAAATATAGTTTTGGCTTAAAAGTTGCAAAGAAATTTGGCTTTAGTGCGGACTATATATCTGAAGTTGAGATTAAAAATATTAGCAGTGTTGATTTACAAAGGGCTTTAACTTTGGGCCTTGATATTTCCAAGATTGAAAATGCCTTGCAACTTAAAATGCCTACGATAGATAAAATCATTGATAATTTATACATTGAATATATGGACTTTAATGAATCATAATAATTTTAAAATTGGAAATAGTCATATTAATTCAAAATCTAAGACATATTTTATAGCTGATATTGCTGCTAATCATAACGGTGATTTAGAAAGAGCAAAGGAATTAATTTATATGGCTAAGGAAGCTGGGGCTGATGCTGTTAAGTTCCAGCATTTCAAAGCTGAAACCATTGTGAGTGATTTTGGGTTTAAAAGTTTTGGCTCAAAACTATCTCATCAAGACTCTTGGGAAAAATCAGTATATGAAGTTTATAAGGATGCTGAAGTGCCATTAAGTTGGACTGAAATATTGCATAATACTTGCCAGAAAGCTAGTATAGATTTTTTTACCTCTCCTTATGATATAAATGATATGGATAAAATAAATAACTTTATACCTGCATTTAAAGTTGGGTCTGGTGACATTACATTCCATGAAAATGTTATGAAAATGGCAAATTATAATAAACCAATATTAGTTGCAACTGGTGCCTCTGATATTGACGAAGTAACTGATTTGATTAATAAAATTAGATCTATAAATAAAAAAATTGTTTTGATGCAATGCAATACAAACTATACAGCTAATGTTGAAAACTTTAAATACATCCAATTAAATGTGTTAAAAAAATATGCACAATTATTTCCTGACGTTATTTTGGGCTTATCAGATCATACTTTGGGACATACAACTGTTCTTGGTGCAGTTACCTTAGGCGCTAAAGTTATAGAAAAACACTTTACTGATAACAATAACTTCAAGGGTCCAGACCATGTTTTCTCAATGAATCCAGTTACATGGAGAGAGATGATTGATAGAACTAGAGAGCTTGAGCTCGCGCTTGGGGGGGGTATTAAAAAAGTTGAAGAAAATGAAAGTGAAACAGTTATTTTGCAGCGTAGATGTTTACGCGCTTCAAGAGATTTGACTAAAGACAGCATTATTACCAAAGAGATGATTGAAGCTTTAAGACCTGCTCCAAATGATGCTATTGTGCCTTATGATGTAGATAAAATAATTGGCAAAAAATTAACAAGTAATTATGTTAAGGGTGCTTATTTTAAGTATGGTGATATCGAATGATTTTGGGTAAGAGTTATGTAAGCCTTAGAGCAATTGAAAAAGATGATTTGCTACAATTGATGCAATGGAGGAATAAGCCAGAATTTAGAAAATACTTTAGAGAGAATAGTGAAATAAATATTGAGAAACAATATAAGTGGTTTGATATGATAAATGGTGCTAATTCTTCTCATAAAATGTTTGCTATATTAGATTTAAAAACCAATAAATTAATTGGTGCTTGTGGGCTTTGTTATATAGATTGGATAAACAGAAGCGCAGATTTTTCTATTTATATTGGGCATAACGACATATATATTGATAATAAATTTGCAGTAGAAGCTGCAGAACTTATGGTTTATTATGGATTCAGTGTATTAAATTTGCACAGATTGTGGGCTGAAATATATAGCATTGATGAAGCAAAAAAAAGTTTTTTTAATACTTTAAATTTTAAATTAGATGGCGAGTTAAGAGAAACATATTGGCATAATAATAAATGGCATAATTCTTTATTCTATTCATTATTGAGCCATGAATAATAATAATATACATATAATAATACAGGCTAGAATGACTTCAACGAGATTGCCTGGGAAAGTTCTCTTGCCTTTATGCGGAAAGACCGTTTTAGAAGTAGTAATAGCTAGACTTATAAAATATAAAAAAAATATTATTATTGCAACAACAAGTGATGGGACAGAAATGCCTATTATTGAAGTTTGTAGAAGAGAGGGTATAAAATTTTACCAGGGAAGCACTAATAATGTTCTTGAGAGGTATTATTTAGGCGCCAAAAAATTTAATGCAGGTGATAAAGATATTATTGTTAGAATAACATCAGATTGCCCTTTAATTGATGTTAATTTATTAGACAATTGTATTAGAATGTTCGAGTGTGAGAAGTATGATTATGTTTCAAATAGGCTTAATAGAACTATACCAGTTGGATTGGATGTTGAAGTTTTTAGCTTTAAGCTTCTTAAATACATGAATGAGAAAGCTGAGGAGGACTTTGAAAAAGAGCATGTAACACCATTCGTATATTTAACACAAAAAAGTAAGTACAAACTTGGATCATGTGAAGAGACTATAAACAATTCAAAATACAGAATTACTCTCGATGAGCTTGATGATTATAAAGCAATAAAAGAGATTTATAAAAAATTTGATAACAGGTTTGATTTTAATTACGAAGAGCTAATTAAATTATTAAAAAATAATCAATATATTGTAGACATTAATAGCTCTATAAAACAAAAGAGAGTTTAAAATTAGAATTTTCCTGTGTAACAAAGTATGAATTATCCGATATCAAGTATTATTCATTTTTTAATATAAATTAAGATTAAAGAAATTGTTTTTAATAACTACAAGCTATAAATATTCATGGAGTAGTAAAAATGAAAACATACTTTTTGCAAGAGAGTGGTGTAAGCTTTTTTCAAACAAAAAATATTGGGAAAATTTAAACCATGAAGTTTTTCCATATCATTGGTTAGATAGAGATAAGTTATATAAGGATATTCAAAATCTTGATGTTGTATTCGAAAATTATTTAGATTTAATGGTCATAAATTTAAATGAATTACATAATGTAGAGCATACTAAAAGATACTGGAGAATTATAATTGGCCCATGGCTTAATGATTTTATAAGGCTAATATTTGATTATTACACAACTATTCAGGATATAAATAATTCTAAATTAGTTACAAATACTTTAATAGTAGACTCAAAAATAGAAGATCAAATTCCCCAAGATTTTGCCTCATTTCATCAGGCTTATTCAAGACCATCATACAATCACTTTCTTTTTGGTGAAATAATCAAAAATACCACATCAATAGCATTCAAAACTACTAAAGAAAAGAGGCTTGATAATATATCAGACATCTTTTCTAGAGAAAAAAAAAGAAACTTAATAAACAAAATTAAAAGATTTGTTAAGTATGTTATTTCATTTTTATATTCAAGTTCATTATTGTCAGATAAGTATAAAAAAATTGTTTTTGTTTCAAGCTATTTCAATAATAAGGATTTAAATAGTATTCAGAAAGAGTTAAATCAGTTCCCAATGTCATTTTTATTTGACCCTGCTGCAACTATTAAGAAGGCAAGTTTAAAATTAAGAAAGCAAATAACTTTTGAACAGAAATTTAATGATTTTGAAAAACTTCTCAATACACTTATACCTATGCAAATACCAATTGCATATATAGAAAACTATAAATCTTATGATAAATTAGCGAGCTTATTTTTCCCTAAAAAACCAAAAGCAATCTTTACAGCAAATGCTTACTATTACAATGAAGCATTTAAATTTTGGAGTGCTAAGGCAGTAGAAAATAATGTCAAACTATTGTTTTCTCAGCATGGTGGAGGAATAGGTACTGCTCTTTGGTCTCAAGAAGAAAAACATATGATTGACTCTTCTAATATATTCTATGCTTGGGGGTGGGGAAAAGAAAGTCAGAAAATTAGAAATATGCCAGCTACTAAATTGACCTACACACAAAAAAATATTTCAAAAAGCAATCCCCAAGGCGATATTTTATGTGTGATTAATTCAGATATTATCAATTATCTTCACTCACAGTTTTCTATGCCAGTTGAAAAACATTTTCTTGATTATGTAAGCGATGTAATAGGAATTCATGACCTCTTAAATTGTGATTCAAGAAAATATCTTAAGTATAGACTGTATCATACTAGTTATGGTAGATCAACATGGGGAATAGAGCAAAAGTTTTTTGAGGCAGGCTTAGAATCTTCGATAGATGAAGGAAATATTAGTTTTTATGATAGGGTGAGTGAGTGTAGATTAGCAATTATAGTTTATGGACAAAATACAACAGTTTATGAGACATTAACAGCAAATTTCCCTACTATGTTGTTCTGGAACCCGGATCATTGGGAATTAAGAGAAGATGCAAAGCCATATTTTGACCTTTTAAAGCAATGTGGAATATATCATACAAATATTCAGTCTCTTACTAAGCAAGTTAGTAAGGTACATGATGATGTTGATAGCTGGTGGTGGTCGGAAGATACACAAAAAGCTATAAAAATTTTTTGTAACGAATATGCATATACTAAAAAGAACTACATAGAGTTGTGGGCTCAAGAATTAAATAATCATATTTAGCAAGATATGCTAAATATTACTATATATTACTCAGCTTATTAAGAGTAATATTAAAATAATTAAAGACTTTTTTGGTCTTATTTTCAGCTAAATATAATAATAAAAACAATAGTATGGACAAATCCATTGATCAATTAAACAAAATAACAGAGAAGCCTTTTTTACATAAGTTACTATCTCTTCTTTTGAAAAAAGATAAGAAAATTATATTTTTACTAGTTGCTTTTTCGGTTTTTATAGCTTTGATTGAGGCAATAGGGGTTACAGCTATTATGCCATTTATTTCAATAGCAAGCGATTTTGATCTTATTCATTCAGAAAAGTATTATTCCCTAGTCTATGATATTTTTTCTTTTGAGAGTGATGTGCAATTTGTAATTGCCTTTGGAGTAGTTCTGATAATTTTTTATCTTTTTAGAGGTGTAATAAATCTTCTTTATTATTATTCTTTGAGTAGATTTTCTCAAACTAGGTATCACATGATAGCATGTGGATTATTTAAAAACTATATGAATTTGCCATATAAGGATTTTATTAATAGAAACTCATCTGTTATGACAAAAACTATCGTAACTGAGACGTTTAACCTTAGTGGAATAATTTTCTCTTCTTTATTTATTCTAAGTGAAGTTTGTGTAGTAGTTATCATATATGGTGTGATGATATACGTAGATTATAAGATCACTTTAGTACTTACATTAATATTGACTTTTAACTCAATATTAATGGTGAAAACTATTTCAGTTAGAATAAAGAATGCAGGAGTATTTCGAGAAAAAGCAGTAAAGAATTTTTATGAAATAATTAATAGAAGCTTTGGTAATTATAAGCTTATTAAGCTGTATTCAAATTTTAAGGGAATATTAGAAAGTTTTGATACTGCTAGCTATTCCAATGCAAAAGCTAACATAAAAAATAACATTCTAAGCCAAATACCTAGACTATTTTTAGAGTCAATTGCATTTACTATTATTATCTTATTAGTTATGTATTTTATTTGGATGAATAATAATAATATTTCGAACTTAATTGCACTAATTTCGTTGTTTGTTCTTGCCTTGTATAGATTAATGCCATCAGCCTCTAGAATAATGAGTAGTTATAATACGATTCTCTTTAACTCGAGAGCATTAGAAATAATACATAATGATCTAAGATATGCTGATGAGGGCTTAGGTAGCAAGGATATTTTATTCAAAGATAGAATAATTTTAGAGAATTTAAGCTTTAAATATGAAGAAAGTAAGTATGTGCTTAAAGATGTAAACTTAACTATAGAAAAAGGATTAAAAGTAGGGTTTATAGGTGAAAGTGGAAGTGGAAAATCCACCTTAGTAGACATCATAATGGGCTTATATAGTCCACAAGAAGGGAGAATTCTGAGTGATAATACTCTTATAGATAGTTCAAATTTACGATCGTGGAGACGTAAAATTGGATACATCCCACAGTCTGTTTACCTATTTGATGGAACTGTGGCACAGAATGTGACATTTGGCATGGAATATGATGAAAGTAAAGTAGATGAAGTCCTAAAGAAGGCTCAAATACATCACTTTTTAGCTACTAAAAATGGTCAAAATACAAGAGTTGGTGAGGGCGGTGTAATGCTTAGTGGAGGCCAAAAACAGCGCGTAGCTATTGCAAGAGCTCTTTATACAGATCCTGAAATACTTGTATTGGATGAGGCTACTTCGTCACTAGATGATAAAATAGAAAAAGAAGTAATGTCTGAGATATTTAATGTAAGCAAAAATAAAACACTAATAATCATTGCTCATAGAGTCAGCACACTATATGGATGTGAACAAATTTATAGAGTTGAAGAAGGAAGAGTAACTAGTGAGCCAAAAAAACGAGACCTTTAAAAGTGCTACAAAGACACATGTTAATAAATAGAAAGAATGAAATAATAATTATAGAAATATTTTTTCACCTAATAACTTCATAATGATTTTAAATACTTATCGTTTTAAAGATCTTCTAAAGCTTCAAAAAGACCTTATTTTTCAGTTTGTAAGAAGAGTTGGTCGATTCCAAGAACATATTTATAATAAATATTTTTCATCATATCTCTTTATTTACAAAAAGCCATTTTATAAAATTATTGAAGATGGAGATAAATTTGTACTTGATTTGCGAAATTTTAGATCTTCATTAGGTGATTTTGCGCAAATTATTCAATTTTTATTATCTATTAAGGGTAAATATAAATATTTTGAAATTTGGATTAGTAATAAAACAATTGAGTGTACATTTCCAGGTAAAGAATTTTCTAAAGAAGCCATGTATATCTTTGAACTTGTCAGTTCTTCAATAGATGTAGAATTTATCACTAAAAATAATAAAAGTAAAATTAATTCTGAATGTTCTTATTTAATCTTAACTCAGGATATTCTAAGTAACTCACAAATATTAAGAGCAAACTGTCAGGCATATTTTTTTGAAAAGTTTGAGCTTGAATCTATGCCAATTAAATATTATCAAGATATTGATTATAACTCGCATCCTGAACTTAAAAGTTTGAAAAAAAACTTAGAACATACTTTTAACATAATTATAAGCCCAACTATAGACTTGAACCTGAAGATCGAGAGGTTTGACAGAAAATATGGAGTAATATCCGAAGCTACTTTTTTGAAATTAGAAGATCTTTATTTGGAGTTACAAAATAGAATTCAAAGTGAAGGCGTGTCTGATATTCGTTTTATTTTTTTAAATAAGAAAATGTTCAATATGAAACATTTTTCAAATGTTATAGACTTAAGGCATTTTGAAGATTATGGTTTAAATTTTGGCTCAATTTTTTATTTTGCTCAAAATATTGCCAGCTGGACTATTGGATCTGAAGGTACATTTCAGCAATATATGATGCTATCTAGTGAGATGAAACATGCTGTTTATATTGATAACCACTTTTGGACTGGTGGAGCCCACTCTGAATGGGGTTTATCTGTGCCGCTATTTATGAGTAATATAAGCTACTTAGATTATGATGAAGCGCCAAGTAATTACATACCAATAAAAGCTCAGGTTATTGATGAAATTTTTAATGATTATTATAATTTCAAATCAAAAAAATAAAGTATTAATATCTATACTATGAACTTTAAAACTAAATTCTTTAAGTATAAAAAATCAATATTTTTTGTTGTGTTATTAGTTCCACTAATTGCAATTTATAATAGCGATACTATTATGTTTAAGGTTCCAAAAGTATTGCAACAAAAAATTGGAATAGGTGTTGATAATCAGTTTGGGATATTTATTCGCGAACCTTTAATGAAGTCTATTACGAGTATTAATCCTTCAAACTGGCTAACAAAGTCTTCAAGTAATTTACCTCATTTTTATCTTACTTTGAATCGAAGTAATATGGACTATATGCAACAAGCAATTGACGGTTCAGATGTCTTTATGGATGAAAATCTTAATGAGTATCAAAATTGTGAAATTAATTATGATAATCAGAGTTACAAATGTGATGTTAGGCTTCATGGTACAGATACAGATAATTTTTATGGTAAGAAAAAATCCTATGCAATAAAACTTAAGAAAGATAGCCTTATTAGCAATATGAGAAGGTTTTCATTTATCCCTTCAACCAATCATGTGACACCGATTCCAGTTATTTTTTCTTATAAACTTCTTAATCAATATTTTAATTTTGACGTAAAAAGTGAGTTAGTTTATCTTAGTATAAATGGAATAAATCAAGGCTTATTTATGCTTGAAGAAAAAGCGCATAAATCAGTTCTGGAAAGGAATAATTTTTCAGGAGTTGATATAATTAAATCTAAAGATAGATGGAATTCTCAATATAATTCAACCCATCAAGACCCTTATAGTAGATATAGTTCATATCTGAAATATAAAAATATATCTGAAAAAGAAATAGGCCAACTTCTTAAATATAGAATGTTGATGGAGAACATTAATAGTTATGAGGCTATTTCAAAATTTCTTGATATTGATAAATTTGCCCAGTTTGATGCAATGAGATTTTTAATTGGCAGTTACGGAATTATTGAAGGAGATAATAGTAAGTATTTATATAATACTAGTAATGGAAGATTCCTTCCTTTTCCAAGATTTGAAGGCGGGATTCAGAGTCTGCAATATAATGATTATTCTAATAATTTTGAAAGTTATCTCTATTCAACAAGAAGACTTGTAGGTGCTGGCGTTAAGCTTGATGATAATATGCTTTATCAGACATTAATAAAAAATAATAATTATAGAATATTACGAAATACATATTTAAATAATTTTTTAGAAGATAAGTCTATGATTATGAATATATATGATTTATTAGTGGAAAAATATTCTTCAGATCTAAAGGCAGACATTACAGGTAGGGAGTCATCAAGATTTTATTTGATGAAGACTTATGAGGCCAGGAAAGCTCTGGTTTCAAATTTTAATAAGTTATCAGAATATATTAGTTATGCTAGAACATTTACAGATATTATACAAACTACAAATAATAAATTTTTAATAGAAATTAAGTCTGATTCTAATGTGCCTACTAAAATAGAATCTTTTAAGTTTTATTCTGAAAGCCAGCCAGTTAATGGCCCTATAAAAATAACTAATTTACAAAATAATACAGCTCATAGTATAAATATTGAAAATATTGCTGAGTACTTTGAAGATAAAGAATTTATATTAAGTCTTGATGACAATCTAGATAACGAGATAAATGTATATAAATATGAAATAGATTTTAAAAATAATATTGATAGTTTCGAAATAGTATATAAAAATAAACTTACAAATAATCTAATTGCTAAAGATAAAAACTATACTTCTTTTTTAAAAAAACCTGAAAATTTTAATTTTCATTTTTTGAATCAAACTATTAAAGATTTTATAGCCGTTAATAAAAATTTAAATTTTACTAAAATTAAGGCAAAAAGTATTACACTTAAGGCTGGAAATTATTTTTTAAAAAATAATTTGATCCTACCTTATGGAGTAGATTTAAATATTGAGGCTGGCTCAAAAATAAAGATAGGTTATGGAAAGTCTATATTAGTTCATGGTGCATTAAATATCAATGGAACGCCAAACCTTCCTGTAGAGATTACTTCGATTTATAAAAATAAACCATTCGGAGTTGTGGCATCTGTAGGCACTGATAAAACTGTATGTAATATTAGCTATTTAGATATTTCTAATGGAAGTGAAAGTAATATGAATGGTATTTATTTATCTGGAGCGTTATCTTTATATTCTCACAAAAAAGTATTAATCTCAGATACCAAGGTGCACAATAATTTTGCAGATGATGGTCTTAATGTTAAAAGTGCAGACGTAAATATTAGTAGATCTGAGTTTTATGATAACTTTGCTGACCAAGTAGATCTAGATTTTACAAATGCCATAATAAATAATTCTATTTTTTCAGCATCAGAGAAAGATAAAAATGGAGATGGGCTAGATTTTAGTGGGTCAAAAGGCATAGTTTTTGAGTCAATTTTTAAAAATTTTGCAGATAAAGGAATATCTGTGGGTGAAAATACTCAGTTATTTATGCACAGTAATAATTTCTTAAATAATAGGAGTGCAGTTACAGGAAAGGATGAGTCCAAGCTATACTTTTATAATAATAACTATAGTAATAACTTTCTAGATATTGAGTCATACATAAAAAAACCAATCTTTAACTCACCAAATATCTATGTTCTAAATGAAAAGCATTCGAACAATCAATTAAGTTTTAAAGATGGTACATCATACTTTACCTCTGATGACGATGTTGAAATTAGCCCTAAATTTAATTTTAAGATTTTTGAACAACTTAATCAGGTCGAATGGCAAACAGTAAAAACTAGTGACGAGTTATGAGTAGAGATTTAAAAATCTTTAGGCATGAGTTTAAGTACTATATTAATTTTTTTGAATATCACAAGTTAAGACTAAGATTAAATAAAGTTCTGGAATATGATAAATATAGCGATACTGAGGGTAATTATCATATTAGAAGCTTATACTTTGATGACATTAAGAGTTCTGCTCTATTTGAAAAGCAATCTGGTGTCTTAACAAGAAAAAAATATAGAATTAGGATATATAATTTAAGTGATGATGTAATTAAATTAGAAAGAAAAAATAGGGTTGGACAATTCATTAATAAAGAATCTGTTACTATTTCTAGAGATGAATATAATAAAATTATATCTAATGATATTGATTTTTTATATGAATCAAAAAAACCATTATTAGTGCAATTTTATCTTGAAATAAAACAAAACCTACTTAGCCGAGATGTTATTGTAGATTACACGAGAGAAGCTTATGTATCTGATATTAGTAATGTAAGAATAACACTTGATAAAGATTTAAGGACAGGTTTGACTAACACTGACTTATTCAATAAGAGTGCTCCCTCAATTAAAGCATTAGATGAGCCTTGGATGATTTTGGAGGTTAAATTTAATAACTTCTTGCCTGAATATATAAAAAATATTATTCAACTTGGAAGTAACCAAAGGTATGCAATTTCAAAATTTGTGATTTGTAAAAAAATGATCAAATCAAATAGCTGGGAAGATAATTAAATTATATAAGTGAGGTAAAAAATGGAAAATGCAGTAGGATTTCAAGATATCCTGAAAAATAGTTTTTTAACATCAGAATTTGTTACGCCACTAACAAGTGCTTCAATAATAGTAAATTTACTTGTCACGTTTTTGACTGGTTTATTTATATTTTATATATATAAAAAAACCTTTCAAGGTGTTTTGTACACACGAAGTTATAATGTTTCTTTAGTGATGGTCGCTTTAATTACAACATTAGTAATAATGACAATTAGTTCAAATATCATTTTATCTCTCGGAATGGTTGGTGCCTTATCCATTGTAAGATTTAGAACTGCTATTAAAGATTCAATGGACATTGTCTTTATGTTTTGGGCTATATCAACGGGTATTGCAAATGGTGCTGGTTTTTTTCAGGTATCGATTGTTGGGTCACTTTTTATTGGGGTTATTTTAATAATAATGACTAAAATTAAAATTGTTAATTTGCCTTATTTATTTATATTAAAGTTTGATGAGAGCTCTCAAAGTGAAGTGGATAAATTACTGACTAAGGTTAAAGGCCATAATATAAAATCAAAATCTGTCTACAATAATACTGTTGAACTAACTGTTGAATTAAGAATGACAAATGGTGAAACAAAAATTGTAAATGACTTTGCAAAATTAGATGGTATGAATAGTTCAGTATTAGTAAAATATGATGGTGATTACGTTTCTTAGAGGGTTGAAGAAAATTTATTAGGAGCTCTAAATGACAGATATTACTATTTCTAGAACTGCTTCTATAATGGAGGCCTTAATAAAGATAGACAAAAATAATAAAGGCTTCTTAATTGTATTAAATGAGGAGCAAAAAGTTATTGGGGTCATTACCGATGGTGATATTAGAAGATTGTTTATTCAAGGATTTGTCGCTTCTGATTCAATAATTTTTAAATCATCTTTGAAGTATTTAAAAGATACTGATAATTTTCATGAAATATGTGATTTATTTAAGAATGAAAAAACAAGTTTTTTGCCTATTTGTGATTACAAGATGAAATTTATTAGTGTTATTACTAAAAAACAATTTCATTCTTTATTACTGCATGATAAAGATTGGAATTTAAGTGATGACTTTACTAAAATAAATGAAAATGAAGTTGATTTTGAAATATACAATAAGCCATGGGGTTTTTATAAAAGCACAATGCTGTCAAAAGATGTTCAATCTAAAGTTATAACCGTTTTTCCAGGAGAAGAGCTAAGTTTGCAAGAGCATAAACTGAGAGAAGAACATTGGATAATTATTAAAGGAAAGGGCATAATCATTTTAGGAAGTTCAAAGTTTGATGTTCTTCCTGGTAAGTATTTCTTTATACCAAAGGGTCTAAAGCACCAAATAATTAATAATGGAGTTGAAAATATAATATTTGCCGAAGTTCAATTAGGTGATTATTTTGGTGAAGACGATATAATAAGATATTCAGATAAATATAATAGAAATAAATAGGTGGATTAGAAATGAGTTTTGATTTTGATTATAGAGAGCCAAAGATTATTGCTGAAATAGGATGTAATCATATGGGGCAAATGAGTATTGCTAAAGAATTAATAGATTTAGCTAAGGTGTCAGGAGCTAAGTATGTGAAGTTTCAAAAAAGAAACAATAAGAAGCTTTTAAGTGAAGAGCAATATAATGCCCCACATCCGAATCCAATAAACTCATATGGTGAAACATATGGGGCTCATAGAGACTATTTAGAGTTTGATGTTGCACAAAATAAAGAATTAATGAGATATTGTAATAGCTTAGATATGGAATATAGCACTTCGGTATGGGATGTAATAAGTGCAAAAGAAATGTCATCGTTTAATCCAAAGTTTTTAAAAGTTCCTTCAGCATGTAATCATAATTATGATTTGTTAGAGGTTCTTAGAGATGAATTTAAAGGACAAGTTCAGCTTTCAATCGGTATGACGAGTAAATTTGAGATTGAGGAGATCGTTAAATTTTTTGAAGAAAAAAATCAAGCAAAAACTAGACTTCTTATATATTCTTGCACATCAGGTTATCCTGTTCCTGCAAAAGATGTGGCACTTTTAGAGCTAAATTGGCTATATAAAAACTACTCACATAGAATAAATGAAATTGGCTTCTCTGGTCATCATTTAGGTATAAATCTGGATATGGCTGCTTATACATTGGGTGCAAGGTGGATAGAAAGACATTTTACAAAAGATAAAACATGGAAAGGGACTGATCATTGTGCTTCGCTTGATGCCGCAGAATTAAAAACCCTAGTAAATGGACTAAATGAAACTTTTAGTGCATTAAGTTATAAGGCTTCTGAGATACTTCCTATAGAGCAAGTACAAAGAGATAAATTAAAAATATAAAAATTACTTAATTATTCTTGATAAGATATTCATGCTTATAAATAGGAAATAATATTCTTTTTCCTATGTGTTATTCAGGAGAATTGAGAAGGAGTTATTGCAATTATGGTCGGTGTATCGATATTAAATTATGTAAATTATGAGGATACTATTGGGGCAGTAGAAAATTTATCAAAACAAGCCTGGTTTGATAAAATACAAATATATGTAGTAGATAATGGGTCTAATAATCAGAGTGTAGCAAAGCTAAAGGAATTACAAAAAATAATATCTTTTACATTAATAGAAGCCGATAAAAACTTAGGTCATTTTAAAGGAGCTAATTTGGCAATCAGAAGAGCAAGGTTGGAAGGCTGTGAATTTGTAATGGAATTAGATAGTGATGCACGCATTCTTGAGGGGCAGGATAATTTTTTTGATATTGTTTTAGATATCTATAATACTAAGAAGAATGTGGCCTTGATAACGCCAGATATTAAAAATCTTGAAGGAGTTTTTCAAAATCCAATGAATAGGTATGAGTTTTCTCTAATGAAAAAACTACTATTAAAAGCCTTTTTTTATATGTATATTGATAAAATATATTTTTTGGTAAGAATCCATTTGTTTTATGGTCTAATTACATGGTATGTGAAAAAGAGAGATGTAAAGAAAAAAAAATTAATATCCAATGTAACTCCAAAAAGCGGTTATATTTACGCTGCTCATGGCAGTTGCCAAATATTAACTCCATTGTACTTTAAGCATTTTGATGGCCATACAGAGGAGATTTTTTTGTATTGTGAAGAATATATTAAGGCTGAACATTTAAAAATAAAAGGTCTGAAGACTTGGTATGATGGAAGAATCCATGCACTTCATAAAGAATCTAAAACTGTAGAAATGATTACAAAAACTCATAAGAAAAAAGTTAGGTTTTTATTAATACATATGTTTAATAGTTCTAGAGTGTTTGTCAAAATGTTAAAACTATAGTTAAGAAGATTAGCGAAGTTTATAAGTAACTGAAGAATATGAGGCTAGTTCTAAATTAAAAGATAGGCTTTTTATTAATCTATTTTAGGTACTAGTAAAATTTAGGCTTTAGTAATCTTTCTGGGCAATAGTAATTATTCTAATTAAGGGGTTCTAATGAGTAAGTGTTTGATATGTGAAAATGAGTACCAATCGTTTGTAGATTTTGGAAATATGCCAATTGCAAACGCATTTTCAGCAAAAGATGAGTTGGAAAATGAATATACATTCCCAATGAAAGTAGGGTTTTGTCAAAAATGTAGTATGGTACAACTGGTTAATCAGCCTGAGAGAGAAAGAATGTTTCATGAGAATTATGCATTTTTTTCATCTACCTCTAATTATATGAAGGAGCATTTTAAAAAATTTGCTAATACGGTATCTAAGCTCCAGGAATTAAATAAAAATTCATTTGTAGTTGAGGTAGGAAGTAATGATGGAATAATGCTGCAGAATTTTTTGAATAATAATATTCCTTGCCTTGGAATTGAGCCATCTAAGAACGTTGCAGAAGTTTCAAGAAAAAAAGGGATTGAGGTGATAACAGAATTTTTTGATCAACCTTTGGCAGAAAAGATAATTGCAACTCATCAAAAAGCAGACGCCATCTTAAGTGCAAACGTCATGTGCCATATTCCTTATTTACACTCAATCTACAAAGGAGTCAAAGTCTTATTAAAAAGTGATGGTGTATTTATTTTTGAAGACCCATATCTTGGTGAGGTTATTGAAAAAACATCATTTGATCAAATATATGATGAGCATGTTTTTTTATTTTCTGGCTTGTCTATAAGTTATCTTGCAAATATCCATGAACTGGAGCTTATTGATGTGGAGCATCAAATTACTCATGGCGGTTCAATGCGTTATACAATTGCCCATAAAGGTGCAAAAAAAGTTTCTCATAATGTTACGAACTTAATCAAAAAAGAAAAGAAACTTGGTCTCAACAGGGCAGAATCATATTCTAATTTTGCTAATGATGTTGACCAAATAAAAAGTGATTTAATTAACTTACTAACAACTTTAAAAGATGAAGGCAAAAAGGTTGTGGCTTATGGGGCAACTTCAAAAAGTACCACAGTTGCTAATTATTTTGGAATTACACCTGATCTAGTTGATTGTATCTATGACACAACACCAATTAAACAAAATAAATTTTCTCCAGGAATGCATATCCCAGTTCTTCCATACGAACAGTTTCATAAAAGTAATCCAGATTACGTGTTACTTTTTGCCTGGAATCATGCAGTTGAAATTATGAAAAAGGAAGAAAATTTTATGTCAAATGGTAAGTCCTGGATTACATATATTCCTAAAGTACAAGTAATTTAATAATGATATTTTGCGCTAATCCTTCTGCTCAATTTAAGAGCTATCAAGCCGAAATAGAAGAAGCAACTCTAAAAGTAATGCGCGGAAATTACTTTGTTCTTGGTGATGAGGTGTCTTCACTTGAAAGGGAGTTTGCTGACTATATTGGTACTAGTGCGAGTATTGGTGTAGCAAATGGAACAGATGCTCTTGAATTGGCGCTTCGAGCCTTAGATATAGGTTTTGGTGACGAAGTCATTACAGTTTCACATACTGCAGTGGCTACAATTGCAGCGATTGAATCAACAGGGGCTGATGCAGTATTAGTTGATGTAGAATCAGAATACTATACATTAGAATCTAATCAGCTAAAAGAAGCCTTTTCTGATAAAACTAAAGCAGTTATTGCTGTTCATTTGTATGGACAGCCTGCAAATTTAGACGCGATCCAAAATTTTTGTACAATAAATAAAGTTTTTCTAATCGAAGATGCATCTCAAGCTCATGGAGCAAAATATAAAGGAAAGCGATTAGGGAGTATTGGAGATATTGGTTGTTTTAGTTGTTATCCAACAAAAAATTTAGGTGCTATTGGTGATGCTGGATTAATAACTACAAACAATATTGGTCTTGAAAAAAAAATTCGTATGCTTAGGGAGTATGGTTGGGTAAATCGTATAAGTGAATACGCAGGAAGGAACTCCAGGCTTGATGAAATACAAGCAGCAGTTTTGCGTATCAAGCTTAAGTATTTAGATTTGGATAATGAAAAAAGAAGGAAGTTAGCTCATTACTACACTACAAATTTAGAAAATTCTCAGATTATTCTTCCAGCTGTTCGAGCTAATGTTGCGCATGTTTTTCATCTTTTTGTAATACAGGTAGAGAAACGCCAAGAGTTATTAAACTACCTACTAAGTAATGGTATTCAGGCTGGAATTCATTATCCTATGCCAGTTCATTTACAGCCTGCATATAAAGACAGAATAGCAATTGTAAGTAATATGAATATTACTGAAGGCTTGGCTGACAAAATAATTTCATTGCCAATGTATCCAGAATTAACTTTGCTAGATGCGGATAAAATTATAAATAATATTAAAAGCTTTTTAAATAAAGGTAAGGGATCTGCATAAAGAAAGAGGTTCAGTAAGGCTTATGAACACCCTTTCTTATGAAGTGTTGTTTTTTTAAACTAGACTAGGGGAAATTTTTATTTTATCCAATCAATAATAATGGATATAAGAAAATATTTTTTTATTACAAAATGCTAGAAAATATTAATAACATTTATAAAGATAAGACAATCTTAATTTCAGGTGGGACAGGCTATATTGGCTCTTCTCTAACGAGCGCTCTTTCTGAAATTAACTGTAAATTAAAAGTTTTAAGTGGCCCTTCAAACACATGGGCACCTGAGTATAAAAATGCAAGTATGACAATTCTATCTGGTGATATATCAAACTTTAGTTTTTGGGGTGAAATTATAAATGATGTAGATTTTATTTTTCATCTAGCTTCTGTAGAAGGTTTAAATAGTCACCAGCGAGAGGCTGAAGTTAATGCAATATCAATGCTACATTTAATCAGTGCATGTAAGAGCAGAGGATTGTCACCTAAAATAGTTTTTGCAAGTTCAGCAAATATATATGGAAGTGTCGCAAGTGTCCCAGTTAACGAAAAATTTCGTGATAATCCAGAATCTATTTTTTCTATTCATAAGCTATTGGTAGAGCAATATCTTCAATTATATTATCATCAATTTAATATTAACTCTGTTTGTTTACGCCTTCCTAATATATATGGAATTACTCCAAATAAACATGTCGCAAATCGAGCAGTAATTAATAAGGTTATCCATAGAGCTATAACTGGAGAAAGTTTATTTCTTTATAGTAATCATAACTGCATAAGGGACTATATTTATATAGATGATGTTATTAGTGCTTTATTATTGGCTGGAGGAATTGAAAAAAATATATCTAAAGGCCAGGCTTATATAATAGGAAGTGGTGAAGGAAAAAAAATTTCTGAAGCTTGGGGCTTGATTTCTAAAAAAGTTTCAAAAAAACTGGGTAAAGATGTGATTATTGAAAAAAAATTAGACTTTAAATTAACTCCTATGGAGAAGAGAGACTTTATTGCTGATGCGTCTTTATTCAGTAATGAAACTGGCTGGACTTCAGAAGTTGCTTTTGATAAGGGAATTGAACTTACAGTTGATGCTATTTGGGATAGTTTAAATATATGAAGCTAGTTAAATTGATAGAATTACCTTTTCATGCTGATAATAACGGTGACTTAGTTGTTGTTGAAGGAAAAATAATACCATTCTCCATTAAGAGGGTTTTTAATGTCAGACAACAAAAAGGAGATATTCGTGGAAAACACGCTCATATTCATTGCTCACAGTTACTAATATGTACTAATGGTGGTGTTGAAGTGACATGCTATGATACTGTCTCAACTGAGGTATTCACTTTGAATAAACCGAATTTTGCGCTTTTTATTGCGCCAGGAATATGGGCAGATCAAAAATATATAGAGAATAATACAATCTTAACTGTACTTTGTGATCGTCCTTATGAGAAATCTGACTATATACATAGTTATGATGAATTTAAAGTATTTAAAAAAATAAATAAGAAATAATATGAAAATAATAGTAACTGGTGCAATTGGCCATATAGGCTCGTATGTTGTTAGGAGTTTAGGAGTTCAATTTCCAAAAGCTGAAATTTTGATGATTGATAATATGATGACCCAAAGATATCCTTCTTTATTTGACCTTCCATCTGAAGTAAGTTATCGTTTTATTGAAGGGGATGTAAATAGCATAGATTTAATTTCACTATTTTCAGGAGCCAACGTAGTAATTCATTTGGCGGCAATTACAGATGCAGCTGGAAGCTTTGAAAAAGCTAAAGAGCTGGAGGAAAATAATTATCAATCAACTGTAAAAGTTGCAAATGCCTGTATTAAAACTGGAGCCTCATTGATTGCACTATCTTCGACAAGTGTTTATGGAACTCAAAATGATGTCGTAGATGAAAATTGCACAGAAGAAGAGCTTCAGCCACAAAGTCCATATGCAACTACAAAGCTTAAAGAGGAAAAGTTAATAGCTAAATTATGCAAAGAGAAAGGTTTGAAAGCAATTCACTGTAGATTTGGAACAATATTTGGCGTGTCCTCAGGAATGCGTTTTCATACTGCAGTAAATAAGTTTTGTTGGCAAGCAGTTATGGGTCAACCTGTAAATGTATGGAGCACCGCATATTATCAAAAGAGACCATATTTAGATTTACTTGATGCCTCGAGGGCAATTGAATTAATTATTAAAAATAATATTTTTGACGGTCGAATATATAATGTGCTATCAAATAATTCAACTGTTGAAGAGGTAGTTGAAATTATACGTGCATTTGTACCAGACTTAAAAGTTGAATTTGTGGACAGTCAAATTATGAATCAGTTATCTTATGAAGTGTTAGATGAAAGGTTTAAATCCAAGGGATTTATTTCTTCTGGGAGTTTGAAGCGTGGTATTGGCGAAACTATTGCTTTATTAAGAAATGCTAATAAACATTAATAATCATTCGAACCTGTCTAGAATAAAAATACGAAAATTAGAAATTTTCTATAGTAGAGGGCTATTTCTAACTAATTTTTAATATTTTCATCTATTTATTATTAATAGTTTATATTTCTAAATACATCAAAACAGATATCATTTTAAATAATACTTAGTTTAACAAATTTCATTTAATATGACCAAAAAGAAAAGGCTTATACCAAATAGTAATGTTTTTATTGCATTAACATCTAATCAAGAGTTTTGGGATAAATCAAAAGAGATAGTTCTTTTAGGGGACTGGTGTTTAGAGGATATAGATAACATAAATAAATATAGAGTGATACCATATCCTATTAAGTTTGATGACATTAGTTACCTTAATTTTTATAGTTATAATCGAAAACTTTATAGTAAGTACTTGACTCTTTGCACTGACATTTTAAATAAAGAGCACCAAACTAAACACTCTGAAAGATATTGGGACATTGTGGCTGGCTCTTTCATATTCAGATACATTGGTGTCATGTACGAAAAATACTTGACTATCAAAACTCTTCTGGAACATTATGAGCAATTTGACTGCGTAACAATTGATTTATCTAGACATAAAACAATCATTGTTGATGAGCTTCACTTTATGCAATTAATACAAGATGAAAATTATAACTTAGAGCTTTATTCTAAGATTTTATCTTTTTTACAAGTAGATTCGAAAAAAATAAATCCAAAACAGTTTCAAAATAAAAATAGTAACTCTAAATTCAAAAAAAATATTAAAATTTTTTCTGAGTTCGTATTCAACTCTATTTTTAATTTAAAGACTAGTAAGAAGATAGTTTTTATTAAAAATTCATATTTAGATAATAAATCTCTTTTAAAGTTAGCTTTCTTTTCAAAATACAAGATAAAAGTTAAATTTCAAGAAGGTTATAGTAATAAATTTAGTCATAAATATAATATAAAGGCAAGAGAAATTTTACAAAAATCTTTTATTGAAAATGATGAATTCGAATTATTTTTAAAAACTGTATTGCCTTTTGATTTGCCTAAATCATTGATTGAAAACTATAGTTACCTAGATAAACTTGCACAAAAAAAATATCCAAAAACTCCTCCAGAGATCATTTTCAGCGCAAACTCATGGTACAACGATGAACTATTTAAATTATGGGCTTCAAGATGTATTGGAAAAAGTAAACTTCTTGGAATGCAGCATGGAGGAAATTATGGAGTTTCTAGATTCATGATGGATGAAGTATATGAAAGAAAGATTACAAATTATTACCTTACTTGGGGATGGATGGAAAATGGAAGTAATAACTTGATTCCATTCGGCTCTACAAAAATGCTTAACTATAAAGAAAGTAAATTAAAGTCAGACGACATATTATTTGTAATGACCACTAAGCCAAAGTATTTTTGTGATTTACGATTTATACCACATGAGGTAATCTCGTATTTTGAGGATCAAGAGGTTTTTTTAAAGAATATTTCTGAGTGCTTGCTAATTAAATTTAGAGTAAGGTTATATCCATCAAAAAATCAAGATAAATATATCAATTTATGGAAAGAGTATAATAAAAATATAAAAATAGATCATCAAAGTGAAAAATTTATAGATAGCTTAAACAATTGTAAGTTATATGTAACTGATCATTTGATGACAACATATTTAGAATCCTTTAAGATGAATATTCCTACAATAATTTTTCTAAATAAAAAATATCCTAATGGTCTTTTAAATGATATTGCCTCTGAAGAATTTCAAAGGCTTGAAGATGTTGGTATTCTTTATTATTCTCCCAAGGATGCTGCAACTGCTATAAATATAATGGGTGATGATATAAATAGTTGGTGGTTTAGCCCTGCAGTTCAAAAAGTTAGAGAGAGTTTTTGTGATAAATTTGCTAAAAATCCAAACAGTTTTATTAAGGATTTTGATAATTTATTTGATACAGTTTTAAGGTAATAACCCTCTATCTATTCATAATAAATAAAAATTAGATTTAATGATGCTAACATTAGAAAATAACCAAAAATTCCTTAAAGGTCTTGCATTTCTGCTCATTGTATTTCCATTTATTTCTTGGATTTATGGTGCTATATTTCCGATAATTTATAACTATACAATATCTAATGTAATCATCGTTATTTTTGTGATTATAGGAATTAATTTTATTTTTGATAAGACTATTATTTGGCATAAAGATATTATTTATTTTCTCCCATTTCTAATAATTGCCTTGGCTAGTTCTATTTACATTGAATCAGCTTCTTTTAAGCCAGGTGGTGACGTCTCTACTCAACTGGTTAACTCCGAGTTTTATTTTCCTAAGTATCTTAGCTATATTATTATTTATTTCTTTTTTTTAAGAAGGTTTTTTCTTCATAACTTTATCTTTAAATTATATGTAAATACCTTAGTGATTACTTTTTTATTAATGTTAGCTATTTATATATTAGCTATCAATTTTGATTTATTTCTTGATTACAGAGTTACTAAACTTGAATATCTAAGTTCAAATTCTCCGATGCAAAATTTTGATCATAGGGCGCAAGTTTTTTATTTTTTAGTAATGGATAAAACTGATCTAACTGGTATTTTTAATATCCAAAGATTTTTTGGTTTTTCTAGAGAGCCTGGTTTTTACGTTATGTTTATAATTCCTGGCTTAATAATGGCTATGATTTTAAAAATGAAATATCAAGTATATATATTAGCTTTAGCAACTCTAATCACTTCGAGTTTTGCAGGGTTTTTTGTAATCTTGATATTGTTATTTATGAGCATTTTTCCGATTAAAAATTTTAAAATATTAATTTTTGTTCTAGCAATATTTCTTAGTTTGGTAGGATTCTTCAGAATGGAACTTTATGAATTAAACATTGAAAGATTAGATGGCTACGTACCTATTGTGGATCAGCTTATAAATAAGTATATTTATAATTTATCTAGTCTAACCCTTTTTGGATCATTGTATATTTTATCAAAACTAGCATATCTACTGATAATATATATTTTTTATAGGAAGATTGTGTTTATTGATCTGAAGATTGTCATGATGTTTTTTCTTGCTTTTGTATTGTTGCTCAATAAATCATCTGAATTAATATCACCATTATTTTTATTTTATTTATCCTTTATTGATTATCTTTACTTAACTAAGAAAAAAGCTTGTTATAGTGAAACAATTAAAGTAGAAGTTCAAGTATGAGTAATCCGTTGATCAGTGTTGTGATGAATTGCTATAACAGCGATAAGCATCTTAGAGAGGCTATTGAGTCGGTTTATAACCAAACCTATGAAAACTGGGAGATTATTTTTTGGGATAATGCCTCTTCTGACAATAGTGCACATATTGCAAAATCTTTTGATAATAGAATACATTATTACTTATCATCTATAACAACTCCATTGGGGGAGGCTAGAAATTTTGCTTTAGAAAAAACTAATGGAAAATATATAGCGTTTCTTGATTGTGATGATATCTATTTGCCTAGAAAATTAGAACAACAGCTAAGTTTAATGGAGAATAAAAGCTTCAATATGTGCTATGGGAGTGCATTTTTTATTGATAATGAGGGTAATGAACTTAAAAAATATATTGTTAAAAATAAAAGTGGTAATATCTTCCCCAGTCTATTAATAAGTTATGAGATTAACATGCAAACAGTTATGTTAAAAAAAGACTTTATTTCTAATAATCAATTATCTTTCAATACAAATATGTCTTTTTGTCCTGATCATAATCTATTTATGATTATTGCATCTAAGACTGATGTAGGAGTAATTGTTGATATTATTGCTAAATATAGAAAAATGAGTAATTCTTTGTCTAAAAAGACTATAGATATAGCTCCTCAAGAGTATCGTTTTACTCTGGATGAAATCTCTAAGAGCAGCCCTGCATTGAGAGTTAAATATGCCAATGAATTTGATGTTGCTTATGATAAAGTTAAATATTATGAAGCTATAGCTTACATCAGTAATAATAAGAAAAAACAAGCCCGTTATAAATTAAGCGAAATAATTTATTCAAGAATAGAATATTTTTTATTATATTTATTATTGCTTATGCCACTGCCAAATAAATTTATATTGAAGTTGCTCGGAAGATGATAATTGCCATAACAGGCGGTAGTGGCTTTATTGGTAGAAATCTTGTATCTAGTCACATTGAGCAAGGTGATGAAGTTCGACTTTTATCAAGAAAGAAAATACTAAACGACTCTTATATAAAGTATTTTGTGGGTGATTTATCTAACCCAGATGTTGATTTAAGTAATTTTTTAGAAAGTGTTGATATTCTTTATCATTGTGCAGGCGAAGTTAATAATGAGTCTTTAATGCAAGAATTACATATAAATGGTACTCAAAGATTAGTAGATGCAGCTCTCGGTAGAGTTGGAAGATGGGTGCAGTTAAGCAGTGTAGGTGTTTATGGTAAATGTCGCTCTAGTGTGATGACTGAGAGCTCAAAAGAGCATCCTGTTGGAGTTTATGAAATCACTAAAGCAGAATCTGACAAAGTTATTAGAACCAGTGGTATTCCATATGTTATTGTCCGCCCCTCTAATGTCTTTGGTAATGATATGAATAATCAGTCTTTAAGAAGATTATTAAAGACCGTACGTAAAGGTTTATTTTTTTTCATCGGAAGTCCTGGATCTTTGGTTAATTATGTTCATGTGAAAGATGTAGTTAAATATTTAATGCTTTGTGGAGTTAAAGATAATGTCTTAGGAGAGACATTTATAATATCCCAGACTATTAAAATTGAGCAAATGATAGAGTCTTTTCAGTATGAACTCATAAAGCAGAAAAATTTTTTCCGTTTTCCAGAGGGAATTATTAGGGCTTTATTAAAAGTTTTAAAATTTTTAAATATCTCTATTCCACTAACACCATCTAGAGTTGATGCACTAACTAGTAGGTGCATTTATAATTCTAATAAAGCACATGAAGTGTTAGGATTTGGATATTCGATGACGTTGCAGAAGGATTTCAAATTATTTGCAAAAAAAAATTAGTAATAACAAGTATTGTATAAGAAATATGGGAATTAAATACTTTTACATATTGCCTTCACTACTCTTTCAGTATTTCTTAATCATACTATTTATTGATGCTCTATAATTAAACAAAACTATATAAATTATGATGAACAATAATATAAATTTTAATAATAAAACCATTTTAATTACTGGGGGAGCTGGCTTTATAGGGAGCAACTTAGCTTTTTATTTCCAAGAAAATTTCCCACAATCAAAAGTAATTGTATTTGACTGTTTTCGAAATGATGAAACCTTCAATAACGGTAATCTTAAAAGTTTTGGCCACTATAAAAATTTAATCGGATTTCAAGGAGATATTATTTGTGGAAATATTAATAATAAAAATGAATTAGCTTTACTAAATAACTATAAGTTTGATTTTATCTTTCATCATGCTGCAATTTCTGATACTAGAGTATATGATCAAGAAATTATAATGAAAACGAATGTAAATGCATTTTATGATTTATTAGAAATTGCAAAAAATGATAAAGCTGCAATGATTTATGCAAGCTCAGCCGCAACTTATGGAAGCCTACCTTCCCCACAGGTTGTAGGCCAAGAAAATCCTGAAAATCCCTATGGCTATAGTAAATATGTTATGGATCATATAGCTGCCAGTTATTCATTGGAGAATCCAGATTTGATCATTGTTGGGCTGAGGTTTTTTAATGCCTATGGTCCAGGAGAGTATTTCAAGGGCAAGACAGCTTCGATGGTAATACAACTTGGGCATCAAATCTTAGATGAAAAACGACCTCGTTTATTTCAAAATTCATCTCAAATATCACGAGACTTTATTTATATTGATGATATCGTTCAGGCAAATATTCAGGCTTGCAATCCTTTGAAAAATGGTACTTATAATGTAGGCACTGGTATTTCAAGAAATTTTCAAGAAATTGCTAATATCTTACAAGAAGAATTAAATTCGAATCTGGAGATAGAGTATTTTGATAATCCATATCAGGGCTATCAAACAAATACTCGGGCAGATATTTTAATTACTAGTCAAAACCTAGGTTTTAGTCCAGAGTTTTCATTAGAAAAAGGTATTAAAGCCTATATTCCAGAAATTTTACGTCTTCATCGCACTTCAATCTTATGATTTCCTTTCAAAATAAAAAAACTAAGGTTTTAGTTATTGGTGACTTAATGATTGACCATTATTGTTGGGGATCATGTGAACGTATATCTCCAGAAGCGCCTGTTCCAGTGATTAATGTTGATAGTGAAAGTGCAGTTTTGGGTGGCGCAGGAAATGTTATTAATAATCTTTATTCACTCGGTGCAGAAGTTGATATTATTAGTGTCATTGGAGAATGTGAGACATCTCAAGAGCTTAAAGATTTGCTTTTAAAAATTAATGTCGATACTCAATACTTGATTACTCAAAAAGATCGAATTACTACAAGAAAAACTCGAGTTATTGCTGCACAACAACAGGTTATTCGTTATGATCGCGAGAGTTCCGAGGAGATTAGTAAAAAATCTCAAACTGTTATTCTCGATTTCTTCAAAAAAATTGTTAATAATTATGATGTTATTCTTCTTTCAGATTATGGGAAAGGTGTATTGACTTTTGATTTAACTAGGTCATTAATTAGGATTGCTAATGATAAGGATAAGAAAATTTTAGTAGATCCTAAAGGACAGGATTATTCAAAATATAAAGGCTCTTATCTTTTAACTCCTAATAAAAAAGAAGCTTGTGAGGCAACATCTATTTCTATTATTGATAATAAAAGCCTCACTCAAGCTATAAAAGTTCTTAAAGAAAAGTGTGATTTAGCAGTATCTCTTATTACTCTAAGTGAAGAGGGGATAGCTATTTTTGATGACGAATTACGTATTCATCCTACAGTTACAAGAGAGGTTTTTGATGTTACTGGAGCAGGTGATACTGTCCTTGCATCTTTAGGTTTTTCATTAGCTCATAATAATAGTATAGATGAGGCAATCAAGTTTGCTAATCTAGCTTCAGGTGTTGTAGTAGGTAAAATTGGATCAGCTACAGCTTCACTTAATGAAATTATTGAATATGAATCAAGCCTTAATAAATCATCTAGTGATGAACATATAAAAACTTGGGAGCAGATTTCATCAATTATCAGTGAATTAAAAAATAAAAATAGAAGAATTATATTTACGAATGGATGCTTCGACATATTACATACTGGACATGTAAAGTATCTTGAAAAATCTAAAAGTTTTGGTGATATATTAATTATAGGTCTTAATTCAGATGAATCAGTTCGAAAACTTAAAGGAGAAAATCGACCAATTAATTCTCAATATGATCGTGCCTATATTCTTGCCTCTCTCGAAGTGATAGATTTTGTAGTGATATTTGATGATGAGTCGCCACTGGATTTAATCAAAATTATCCGTCCAGATGTTATTGTTAAAGGCGGAGATTATGAGGGTAAAGAGGTTATTGGGCAACACATTGCTAAAGAATTAAAATTGGTCCAATTTATTGATGGAAAAAGTACTACAAAAATTATTAAAAGGATACAAAAATCATGAAAGAAATTATTCAAAATGAAATTCATGAGCACATCAAAACTGCAAATTTACTTCATAATTTAACAGATAGCATTGCAAGTGCAGCAGAGTTATGCATCGATTGTTTAAAAAATGGAGGAAAGATTTTATTATTTGGAAATGGTGGCAGCGCTGCAGATGCTCAACATATTGCAGCAGAACTAGTTGGTAGGTATAGGACTGATAGAAAAGCATTGTCAGCAATTGCTTTAACTACTGATACTTCAGTTATTACCTCAATCGCAAATGATTTTGGTTACGAGTATGTGTTTAGTCGTCAGATCGAGTCATTGGCAAATAGTAAAGACGTAATAATTGGTATTAGCACTAGCGGTAAAAGTAGTAATGTTATTAGAGCGATTAAAGTGGCATCTAAGTTAAATTGTAAGACTATTGGGTTTAGCGGCCAAAAAGGTGGAGAAATGAATCAAATTTGTGATCTTAACTTAGTCTCACCATCTATGGAAACTCCTAGAATTCAAGAAATGCATATCATTATTGGACATACTATTTGTCACTTAATTGACCAAGAATTTAAAGCCTAATTTAATACTTTAGCTGCTCCCAAGACATCTGAAGCTTGAATTTGTTTCATGCAGTTATGATGCTGAAGAGGGCATATACGCTTCATACATGGCTGACAGTCAAGATTCATCTTAATAATGGTGCTCTTTTCATTCATCCATTGAGATGTTTCAGAATCTTTTGTAGGTCCAAAAATTGCCACAGTTGGAACCTGAAGTGCGGCTGCTAAATGCATTGGTCCACTATCACTAGTAATAAATAGATCTAGCTTTGAAATTTTATTAATTAGCTCTGTAATTGAGGTCTTTCCTGATAAATTTTCATAATTTGACACACCTTTTGTAAGTAAATATTTCTCAATGTCAGATGTTATTTCTTTTTCACCTGGGCCACCAAAGATAATAATATCATATTGATGTGATAATTCATAAGCCACATCTGCAAATCTTTCTGGATACCATCTCTTAGCACTTCCATAGGATGCACCAGGGTTAATTCCTAGTAACTTACTATTACTATTACTATTGATATTACTATTGCTATTACTTTTGATATTACTATGTAAGATCAGTTTACTTGCGAGCCTATTACTAGCTATACTATTATTAATAAAGTTATTATATTTTTCTACTTGATGTTCTTTTTTGAATTTACTTTTATCAAATTGATGCTTCTTCTTAGATGAAATACAATATTTAACAAACTTTGAGCGAAGTGAACTTCTAAAAGAAAAAAATTCATCAAATTCACTTAAGTCTTTGATTGTTTTAAATAGATTACTAAATTTTCTATCTAATATGTATATTTTGATTACTTTGGGGTGATTTTTAAATACCTCTGTTGCAGCTGATGTACCTAATAGTGTAATTTGTAAGTCTTTATAGTGATGTGATAAATTTTCAATTGCAGGCGTCACCATTACTGCATCACCAAGCCAAGTAGGAAGTTCAATAAGAATTTTCATCAAACAAGTTTATAATGCTTTTTACTGAAGTTAATGCCAAAAATTTTCTCAATCTTAATAAGAATTTGGTGTTTTTTTTGTTTGGATGTTGGCTTATAACTTGAATCTGTTTGATACAACCCTTTATCATTATTTAGCCAATCTTCAATAATCTTAGGATGTGTTCCTTTGAACTCTTGAATAATAGATTTATCCATTTGAGTGTAATTAATTTTTACATGTTCTTTGCCCCAATATTGTTGCACCTGAGTACTTTTTAAGTTCATCTGTGACTCACTTCTGGCCCAGCCATAATGATAGCAGGAAGCACCAGTATGCTTAGCTTGTGGATAGCGACCTTTTTTATTTGAGTCTAACACTAACCAAAAAAGACCATCAGGAGCATAAGATCTTACCGAATTTTTTATAATTCTAGCTTCAGACCTGTACCATCCTGGAGAATTAAGAATACTATTGGTATTTCCATAAAAATGATAAAAATCAAAAATAAGCGCCTCAACACTGGAGTCATTTAAGTGAAATTCCATAGATTTTTTAATCTTTTCTAACTCATCTTCATGATAGACTTCATCCCCTTCAATATAGAAAGCCCAGTCCCCAGTGCAATTAAATTGTGCAATCATTTTTTGTTGGCCATAAACATAGCCTCGGTCTTGCATTGAATTATTCCAATGGGATTCGATAATCCTAATTTTTGGACTTGCAAGAGACCTTATCATTGACAATGTATCATCTTCACTTTGACCAACATTAATAACAAATTCATCGACAATGGATAAAATTGACTGTATGGATTGTAAAAATGGATAGCCTAATATTTGCCCATTTTTTATAAAAGTAAACGCACTAACTTTCATGTTTTAATGATCCTTATAAATACTCACTTGAGATAATTATCAATCCCAGATTGACACCATATTAATTTTTTTATAATAGTATTTTTTAAAAAATTATCATTAATACTATTGTGAGATCTTTCTTCATGATAAAGATGATATTGAATAGCAGAAAACTTCAAATGTTGTTTCATTAATCCATTATTAAAAAGTCTTTGTACAAACTCACTATCTTCTCTTCCCCATGTTGTAATTTCTTCATTAAACCCATTAACATCTATGATATCTTTTTTAAAAATAGAATAGTTGCATCCTCTGATACGATTTAATTTTTTACTTTTAGAATAGCTCATTAATTTCGATATGAATGGAATTCTGAACATATTCATTTTATTTTTGGAATCTTTTAAAAAAAATAAAGGTTTAATAAATTTATTATTTTTTAGGATGCTGATTGTAATTCTAGGTTGTAAGAGGACTCTACTACCCTGAGTATAAACTTTTCTTTTTGCAAATTTTTTGTGGTCTTTAACAAAATCTTTGTGTAGAACCGTATCACCATCAATCATAATTATATATTCAAAGCTTGACTTAGAAATTGCTCGATTGCGCGAGTGAGATATTCTACATCCATCGTCTTTTTGCCATGAGTGGATAATAGGAATTGTTGATAATTTAATAAATTCATCAATTACTTTTTTTGTATTGTTGTCACTACCATCATCAGCAATGATAATTTCATTAGGCACTACTGATTGACTAATTGCACTAGTTAAGACAATTCTTAGGGCCTCTGGCCAATTATAAGTGCAAACTATTAAACTACAGTTCATATTTACATAGAAATAAAATATATAGCTAATTATACATATTGGTAATTAATTATCACTTTAGAAGTAATTCATATTTTTCATAAATTAAATTAAATTAATTCTGTAACATTTATATTGTTAATGATTAGATTTTTATACTTTAATGACATAAATATCTATCTATTAAAAGAATAAGGCTGAAATAAAATATTTCAACTTAACAAATGATGGAATATTTTATTTAAAAATAATTTAGTTATTAAGTAAATAAAAAATATGAAAATATCGGTTTATATTATTGCTTTTAATGAGGCTGAAAAGATTAGGGACTGCATTAACAGTGTTCTTTGGGCTGATGAAATTATTTTAGCCGACTCTCATAGTACTGATGGAACTATACAAATAGCGGAAGAACTAGGAGCAAAAGTAGTGCAAATACCTTTTAATGGTTATGGAGCTTTGAGAAATGAAGCTATTAGCCATTGCAATGGAGATTGGATTTTTAGCCTAGATTCAGATGAAAGATGCACTATCGAAGTGCGGGATGAAATTATTGAGTTGCTAGAAGAAGCCACATTTGAAATATATCGAGTTCCAAGAAAAAATTTTTTTATGGGTCGATGGATTAAATATTCAGGCTGGTTCCCAAATTTCAGACAACCACAGTTTTTTAAAAATGGAAAAATGACCTATACTATGGATTCTGTCCATGAAGGTTATATTAGTCATAGCAAGATGGAGATTGGGACTATTAAAAATTCAATTTGGCAATTCCCTTTTAAAAATACTGCTGAAATAATCTATAAAACTAATCGTTACTCTAGCTTAGGAGTTACCAAATTAAGTGAAAAAGGACATAGTGGGAGTTTTTTGAAAGCATTCTCGCATGGGCTATGGTCATTTATTAAGCATTATATCTTCAAGCTTGGTTTCTTGGATGGTGGGCCAGGATTTGTTATAGCCTTTAGTAACTTTGAAGGGACATTCTATAGATATATCAAACTTACAGAAGCTCAAAAAAAATGGAATCCTCCAACTTCAAATCCAATACATAAAACAAGCAAATGATATTGCCATTAATCTTATCAGGAGGAAGTGGAACTAGACTGTGGCCAATATCTAGAAAGCAATATCCAAAGCAATTTATTGGCTTAGTTAACCAAACAACATTATTTCAAGATACAATTATGCGGCTTCCCAAGGAAGCCTCTAGCCCCCTAATTATTTGCAATGAAGAGCATCGATTTATTGTAGCTGAGCAGCTTCGCCAAATAAATTCTCATAATGAGGGTATTATTTTAGAGCCTATTGGAAAGAATACTGCTCCAGCGATTGCTATAGCAGCGATACATTTGCTTAATGAAAATAAAGACCCAATACTATTGGTTGTATCTTCAGATCATTCTATAGGGGACAATAAAAAATTTCTAGAATCAGTAAAAATTGCAAGTGCAATTGCTGAAGAAGGGAAGTTGGTTGCATTAGGAGTTCATCCTAAAAAACCTGAAACAGGCTATGGTTATATTGAAGTTGACAGCTCAGATAAACATGAATATTATAATATTGTTTCATTCACAGAAAAACCCAGTCTTGAGGTTGCAAAAAAATACGTGGAGTCAGGAAGCCACTATTGGAATAGTGGAATATTTATGTTTAAAGCTTCAGTGTATTTAAAAGAATTAAAAAAATATGAGCCAGAAATTTATTCTATTTGTAAAAAATCTTGTCTTAGAGCATCTAATGATTTAGATTTTATCCGTTTAGATAATGAAGAATTTTATAAATGCCCGAATAAATCCATTGACTATGCTGTAATGGAAAAAACAAATGCTGGAGTAGTTGTTCCATTCTTAGGAAATTGGAGTGATATTGGCTCATGGGAATCATTATGGGATTCAAAAGTAAAAGATAAAGATAATAATGTTATGGAGGGAGACATTATTCTTAACAAAGTACAAAACTCCTATGTTCATAGTTCAAATCGACTTATTGCAGTTAATGATATTTCAGATCTTGTTATCATTGATACTCAAGATGCATTATTAGTCTCAAGCAAAAGAGGTTCTCAAGATTTAAAAAATATTGTTAAAACACTCAAAGATGATAATAGGTGTGAGTCTGATAATCATCGTAAAGTTTATAGGCCTTGGGGTTATTATGATTCTATAGACTCTGGTGAAGGTTTTCAAGTAAAACATATTTTTGTTAATCCTGATGCTAAATTATCTTTACAAAAACATCAAAAAAGAGCTGAGCATTGGATTGTTGTAAAAGGAGTTGCTTTAATAACCTGTGGAGAAAAAGTTTTTCAATTAAATGAAAATCAATCAACATTTATTCCGAAAGGTACAATGCATAGGCTCGAAAATAATGAAACAGTCCCTCTAGAAATTATTGAAATTCAAACTGGAGATTATTTAGGAGAGGATGATATTATTCGATTTAAAGATAATTATCAAAGACAATAAATAAGCCTTATTTATTTTCTTTTATCTTCGTATTTTGTTAGTATCTTTGCCAAAAATAAATGCGGTAAAGTGCGGTGATTTATTGGTATCCTTGGAAGCATATACTGATTAGATTTTTCATTAGCTCTGCCCCTTAACATTGTAGTAGCGGAAAGATATCCTGAGTCTTTAGTCATGCTGCAAACTATTTCATTAAAACAACCAAAAGGGTAACAAAAATCAGTAACCTCAACTTTATATGTTCTTTCAAGTTCATTTTTACAATCACTAATTTCTCTCTTAGCCTTTAGTTTTGAAATAGCAGTTAAGTCTGCATGTGATGAAGTATGAGCGCCAATATCCATCCCAAGGGAAATCCACTGTTTGATCTCAACTTCTGACATTAAAGGCCGTTGAGTAATTCTATTACCAAGGTCCCAAGTATTAGACGTACCTATACTTCCACTAACTATGTAGCATGTTGCGCTAAAATTATATTTTTGTAAAATTGGTGCCGCATTAAGTAAATTATTTTGATAACCATCATCAAATGTAATTCCTACAACTTTTCCATGCTTTTTACCCTCCAAGTAAGGCCGAAGATTCCTCAAGCTGAGAGCTTTATATCCTAATATTTTTAACAACCACATTTGAAATTTAAATCGCCTTGGAGGAACATGCAGGCTTCTCATTACTGTAGATTTTGGCATTGATTCAATGCTATGGTACATGAGAATAGGGATATTAACTTTTGACATTATTTATTAAAGACACTCTGAATTCGCTGTTGTAATACTTTAAAAAAAGACCTTTTAATCTTGACATATTGAGCTAATCGAACTTGATCAGTAACAGTAAGCGCCTTATTTTCTATAAAAAATTTAGATAAAATATTTTTTGCATGTTCTTTTTTTCTTGAGGTCGAATACAGGCTGACAAATTTTTTCCCTTCTACTAATTTATATTTTCTTTGAAGTGATTCAGAGAACGAAAATGGCTCAATTGTGTGGGCAGGAACTATATCAAAAAACTTGAGTAAAAGTTTGTCAGCCCAGTCAAGGCTTGAACGCATATCTGCAGTAATACCCATCATTAGAGAACCCCACATTGCTGATTGTCTTGATAATTTATAATTTTCTCCATCAATTGTAATTATTTTTCCTTCAAGACTTTGAACAAAAATGTTGAATCTTTTCCTTTCATAAATTAACCCCTCATTGAGGTAGAATAAAGCTTGATCTGATTTTATTAAATCAAAAAGCGGTAATGGAGATTTATGGAAATATGTATCAGTATCTAAAAATAAGATTTTATCTAAATTAGTTAATTCTAATTTATCTAATACATAAGCGAGTCCACGATTCTTTATACGAAAATGATATTGACCATTTAGGGACCATTCATTTTTTTGCCTAGCACTCATTAAGAGAGTTCTAACTGGATAGGAAGCAAATAGATCAGGCTTTTCAGTTAATACAACTATTTCAATTTGATCGGTATCTTTCAGCCAATATTTAAATGTCAGGAAACTAAATATTGCTCCATCATAATAATTTTGGTCTTCGCCATAAACAATATATAAGAGAATTTTTCGTGAGTTAATTTTTGTATTCATCATAATTGAAATCTCTGCTAACTCATTATTGAAATTAAGGTTCCAGTTTTTAATCTCATTTACAATAGTATTTGGATCAATATTATCTAAGCAATCACTATTACCATGATCATCATTACAACCTGCTTTCCCACAGGCAACACAAGGCATATCAGCTTGAAAAATTGTAATATTCCCATAAGTTTGAAGTGGCTTATTATCCACAGCTGATAATCTTAAATGGTTTGACCAAGGTGACCACATTTTTAGATTAGTAGGGCCAAATATTGCAAAAATACGTTTATTCTGTGATGCTGCAATATGCATATTTAAGGTGTCCATACCAATATAAGCTGATGATAATTTACTTAAAGCAATAAATTCTTTAAGTGAGGTTTCTCCAATAAAATCAAACACATTCGGTAGAGATGGGAGTTGTTTTTTAATTTCTAAATCTAGCAAATTATTACTTCCAGTAATTATTATTGGAATTCCTAATTTACTTAAATTCGTCAAAAGGATATCCCTTAAATTTTGTGGATAAATCTTATATTTATACTGAGTTGAGGGATGAAATATTAAAAAATTATCAATATTCAATGCCTTTAACTTATTCTTAATAATATTATTGGCAGCTGGAGTTATTCCAATATCATGATGGATTTTATTAAATTGAATATTTAAAATCTTTAATGAACTAAAATTATTTTCAAGTATGTGTTTAGAATTATCAAAATAGTAGTAGTTCGTTAGAAATATTCTTTTCCACCAGGACTTACTTTTATAAATTTCTACAGCACTAATTGACACTTTTCCAGACAATAATGCGTAAAGAACACTTCGATCACTCGCTGTAAGGTTAATACTTAGATCATACTTTCTAAAAACTTTTAAAATTATTTTTTTTTCTTGTTTCCATCTGTTACTTTGCTTTTCATTATATGAAAAAGTATAAATATTATTTACAAATGGAATTATTTTTGCAATAAAGTATGTATCACTATTAATAAGTAAATCAATTTTAGGGGAATTATATTTTTCATAAAGTATCTTTATTAAAGAAGAGCTTAAGAAAACATCACCACTGGATCTTTGTATTATTATTAATATTTTGTTAGGATTTTTCAAAATTTTTATACAAAAATGAGCTAAAAAATACATACACCAATGTTGTGAAGTGACCAAGGAGATAAGAATCACTCCACATAATAATTAAAAATAATAATGGAAGGGTTATTCCAACATCACTAATAAATTTATTATTAGATGTAATAGAGAATTTAATTTGATAATAAAAAATACTTAAAAAACTAATCAAGCCAATTAAGCCTAGTTGCATTAAGATTAGGATATACATATTATGAGGATTAGTTGTACTTGGAAGATTAGGGTTGTTGATTTGTGTAATTTTATGATACTCTAATGGAAAGTCACCAGTACCAACACCAATTATTGGATTTTTTATAATTACTTCCCAAGAATTTATTGCATATGTAATTCTTAATCCAACTGAGGTACTCTTATCTTCCTCATAGCTCACAATGTTATCAATAGCTGAGTCAACTCTTTGATGAAAAGAATTACTTGTTTGATAAGCAGTTAAAAAAATACCTGGAATCACTATGAAAATTACTCCTATTGCTTTAAATTTATGAGAAGAAAACCACTGAAAAATTAATATTGACAACATTGAGAAAAACATTACATGCCCAGCGCGTCCTCCAGTAATAAACATATTAATTGTCATTGTGATTGTAAAAAAACTATAAATATATCTCTTTAAAATACTAATTTTGGAGCTAAATAATATTTCATGAAGTACTAAATAAATAGCAAATGCTAAAATTGGATTATAAGAAATATGACTCATAAAAGGTGTGGGATTTCCCACTCTTGCATGTCTAAATTCCCCTATCAGCTCAAACCAAACTAGATATGAAAATATTTCTGTAATAGAAATTGCAATCAGGAATGCTGAGATATATAGCTTAATATTTTCTTTTTTAACTATTGTAAAAAGCACAGGTAGTAACAATAAGAAATACCACATCTTATGAAGAATATGAAGTCCCCAGCTTAAATCCTCTGTCCACAATAGTCCAACAATGTGAATAGAAAAAAACACAATTGATGCTAATATAAAGTTGTTGTTAATTATTTGATTATATTTATACTTATAGTTACCAGTAAATAACCAGAGTAAGCATATAATTGCAATAATTACGTTAGCGCCAAAAACTGTCAACGGCATTAAAAATGCCAATATAATTAATAGAAACTGGTATGTCTTATCTAGACTAAAATAATTATTCACGATTGGGTAACTTTTAATAAATTACTGTAATTATACGTATCTTACTTTATGGCTATAAAAACTATTTTTCTTGACAGAGATGGAGTCATTAATAAAGAAGTTGGCTATTTACATAGAATAGATGATTTTGAGTTTATTAATGGTGTTTTTGATGCTTGTAAGCATCTTCAAAATTTAAATTATAAAATTATTATAGTAACAAATCAATCTGGAATTTGCAGGGGCTATTTCACAGAAAATGACTTTCAAATATTAACTAACTGGATGATTAAACAATTTAAAAAAAATGATATTAATGTGTTTGATATATTTCATTGTCCTCATATGCCAAAATCTAATTGTAATTGCAGAAAGCCAATGCCTGGAATGCTTCTTGAGGCAAAAGATAAGCATAATATAGATATGGACAAATCATGGATGATTGGTGATAACGAAAATGATATTAAAGCTGCTGAAAGTGCTGGTATTTCAAATACTATCCTTGTTAGAAGTGGTCATAAAATTGATGAATCAAAATCAGGAGCAAAATTTATTCTTGAATCCATTCAACAATCAATGCAAGTAATTCTTTCCTAAGTATTTAAATTAATTACTGTTTTAATAATTTTTGTGCTGCTCGAAATACATCATGAATATCGATATCTTTTATTGATAAATCATTTTTATCGATTTTGAAAGGGTTAACTGTAGATTTTGATTCTATGGCTATGTTTATTTTTGTTGTATAACAATTTCTATATCCAGGTGTTGGGCCAAATAGTGTTATTGATGCAACATTTAATGCCCAAGCCATATGAGTGGGACCAGTATCAGGACCAATTACTAGATTAATATTTGAAATTAACGATATTAATTGATTTATAGATAATTTTTCACAAACTTTTACATTGGGAGATAGTATTTTTAATTCATCAGCAAGTACTTTTTCTTTTTTACTTCCCCAAATAATAATATAATTAGCATCAAGCATAGTTGTTAATTTAGCTAAATTCAGAATAGGATAACATTTTGATTTGTGAGATGCCCCAGGCACTAATATAATATTTTTTTTTGTATTTGATAAATTACTATTTAAGTAACTGTAGTTTGAGTGTAAAAAAGCAAGTTTATTTTCAATCTTATCGTTGCTAAATTTTATTTCTAGTGCATACTTAATTAATGCACAATTACGTTCGATTACATTTTCATCATATCCATAATCAAAGGTTTTATTGTAAAAAATTGAAGCTAGACTTTCTCTTATTGAAAACTTATTAAAGCCCAAGGTTGTTATTGATGGTATTAATCTAGCAATCAATGCTGATTTCATTAAGCCCTGTAGATCAATTACTAAATCATATGGACCCAGCTTTCGCATTTTTTTTAATTCACTTAATAATAAATAAATTGATTTTTTATGCCTAGCTTTTTTTATATCTATTACATGAACATTTTGAATATCTGGATTGAGCTCTAATAATTCTTTATAGCTTTCCTCTACTATCCAATCAATCTCAATTATGGGATTATATTTCGTAATAAATTGTAAAACGACCATAGCGTGAACAATATCCCCTAATGCTGAAAGTTTTACTATAGCTATTTTCATAAAAACTATTTTACAACGTCATTCAAGTTAAAGCGCTAGATATTAAATTAAGCTTTTAATGATATAATTCATGAAGTTTAGATTACCCTTAGAATTGATAGAAATGAATTCTCAAACTAAAGAAGTAAAGTCCACAAATTTCATACGTAATATCATAGATGAAGATATTTCAGCAGGAAGGTGTGTGAGTATTAAAACTCGATTTCCACCAGAACCTAACGGATATCTGCATATTGGTCATGCTAAGTCTATTTGCCTTAATTTTGGCATAGCAAAAGATTATGAAGGATATTGTAACTTAAGATTTGACGACACTAACCCTTCTAAAGAGGATATTGAATATGTTAATTCTATTAAAAAAGATGTTGAATGGCTTGGATTTAATTGGGAAGGTGAAGTTAAATTTAGCTCAAATTACTTTGATAAATTTTATCAATATGCTGAAGAGTTAATTTCTAAAGGGCTGTCCTATGTTTGTTTTTTAAGTGCTGATGAAGCTCGGTTATTTCGTGGAACACTTAAAGATCCTGGAAAAAATAGCCCTTATCGTGAAACAAATATTGAAGAGAATTTAACTCTTTTTAGGAAAATGAAGGCAGGTGGATTCAAAGAAGGTGAATGTGTTCTAAGAGCAAAAATTGATATGTCTTCGAGTTTTATGTGTATGCGAGATCCTACTTTATATCGTATTCGTTTTGAAACGCATCATCAAACAAATGATGATTGGTGT
>Ga0075444_10000096_pt1 | contig 47300 bp, 32 predicted proteins | sample CoawatmetaG01DNA_FD_76836 | JGI IMG/M metagenome (GOLD analysis project Ga0075444, IMG submission 76836) | Marine microbial communities from the West Antarctic Peninsula - Coastal water metaG017-DNA | ecosystem: Environmental > Aquatic > Marine > Coastal | place: Atlantic Ocean: West Antarctic... | reverse complement strand
GTGATAGGTGGTTAGAAAGTCATGGTACTCATACTATGTTTGCTTCTGTAGAAATACCTTTAGGATTTAAGGCAACTCACGTTCATATTTATGGAACTGTAGCTTCGGCTATGACAGTTTATAAAGCCGATATAGATGATAGATCCATAGTGGGGCTAGGTACAGGAAATATAGGGACTAATTTGGCTATTACAAATACCACAGCTGATGCTACTAATTACATACTAATACAGTTAGTACAAACATCAGGAGAACAAGTTAACGGAGGAATAATGACAATAGCAGCAGTATAAGATATGGCACTAGCAGCAAAGAAATCAGAAGTAGTACATCGCAGAACAGGTAGCGCTAAAGCAGCATTAAAATCAAGTTTTGACAATAACAAACATACAGAACTAGAAACGTATCCACCTGAGGCAGCTATGCTATATCAAATGCAGCAGATGCAAGAAGATATAGATGAGCTTAGGAGGTATATAGTCAGTGCAGAGTTGTTGGTCACAACCTCTGGGGCAAACTTACCTACATCTAGTAGAAATTTATCTACAGGAGCGTTATGGAATAGTAGAGGTATAGTAAGAATAGCATAATAAATATAATAAAATGGCAGTTATATATAGACATTTAGCAGGTGAAAGTGATTCGTATCCAAGAGTAGTTTCAATAATAGCTACTGCAAGAAAAACTGTTGTAGTAAAAACTTTATTGCTTACTAATACTTGTGATAGTTCTGTTACTTGTGATTTGTTTATTAGAAAAACTTCAACTTACACAACACATGTAGATAGTGAAGGTAAAAGACTTTCTGGAAACATTGTTAACGATGATTATTATCTTTTTAAAAATATTGAAATACCTGAAGGCTCTTCTATTAATGTAATAGAAATGACAGGTACGATTGAATATGAAGCAGGTCGATCTTTACAGGTTTCAATAGAAGGCAATAATACTAAAACTTTAGACTTAATACTTACACATGAGTAAATTATTAGACATACTAGGCGGAGGAGTTATTAAACAGGTAGGTGAAATACTTGATAATTTAACTACATCTAAAGAAGAGAAATTAGCTGCACAGCAAAAGATTAAAGAAGTTCTTATTCAGGCTGAGGCCCAAGCTCAAGAACAAGTAAGTAAAAGATGGGAAGCAGATATGAAATCTGATGCCTGGCTACCAAAAAATATACGACCTTTAATAATTTCTTTTCTAACTATAGTTCTTGTACTTATGTCTTTTGTAGACGGTAATGTAGGAGAATTTAGAATGGACGATGCGTACAAACCAATTTATCAAACACTTTTAATAACCGTATATGGAGCGTACTTTGCTGGACGATCTATAGAGAAAATTAAAAAACGATGACCAAATCTGAAATTAAAGAATTTTTACAGCTTAAACCTGGATACCTTAAAGAGGGCGCAGGAAGATTAGCTTTAAAATTAGAATGCGATGTAGACCTTTGTAAGGAAGCTTTAAAAGAAGCTCGAATAGAAGCGATGGGAGGATTTACCAGCATGGTTCTATCAAACTCTAACATGAATACAGGCCAAAGCGAATTAAATGACTTTGATCAGTTTGTTAAAGAAAACGATATAGATAAGAATGATATTCAGTCAGTTAAGTTCTGGCAGAATATGGGAGGAGAAAAAAGATTCTCTGTTGTCGTTAAGGGGGAAGATGAAGTCATAGATAATACTAAGGCTGAAATTATTGAGATCCTTAAGAACCACAGCCCGATACGTGCAAGAGTAGAATCTAGTAAAGCAAAAGATCCCGTTACATACGAGGTATCTTTACCTGATATTCACTATGGAAAGTATACAGGTCAAACTTTAGAGGAGGCTGAAGATGAATACATGGATGTAATTGAAGACCTTATGATTAAAGCTAAAGGTTTAAATATTGAAAAAATACTTTTACCAATAGGTAATGATGGTATGAATTCTGAAGGGCTAAGCAGGGCTACTACAAAAGGTACGCCTCAGTTTGATTCAGCAGATTGGAAAGAAACATTTGTGGGGTACTGCGCATTGATTGTAAAAGCAATCCAGTATCTATCTCAGTATGCTCCAGTTGACGTAATAGTTATACAGGGAAATCATGATTACGAACGTATGTTTTATGCCGGTGAATACTTAGATGCGTACTTCACAAAGGATGAGCAAGTTGTAATTGATAATTCATACGACCATCGTAAATACTATGAGTACGGAGTTAATATGATTATGTTCACACACGGCGATAAAGTTAAGGCTGCTAATATGCCCTTAATAATGGCCACTGAACAACCTATGATGTTCGCGCGTACGACTTCAAGAGAAGCGCATTGCGGACATGTACATAAAGAGATGGTAAATGAGTATAGAGGAATTAAAGTTAGGTTTATACCCTCAATATGCAAGAATGATGATTGGCACAAGATGATGGGTTATGAAGCTAAAAGAACTGGTCAGGCACATATATGGAACAAACAACGAGGGTACGAAGGATATTTACAAACTAACGTGTAACAGACATGACATTAGATGAAATAGCATACAACATTTTAAATTTAGTTAGAGGAGGTAGGAGTAACACGGGAGAGAATATACCTATTTCTCAGCTTAAATTTAATATTAAGTATTACAGGGCAATGTTTATTAGAAGAGACTATGCTAGAAATGGAAATATTACAAGACACTTAGAGCAAGACCTTAAATGTATTGAATTTGAGAAGGTCGATGCAACTAAATGTTGCTCTCTTCCAGTAAACTGTGATGTATACAAATCTAAAGTTAAAATACCTAAGACAGTTAGGCTAAACTTTTCAGACGCTATTACTCATGTTTCAGATGTTACAGGTTTAGAGACTATTCCTATGGTAAGTGCTCTGACAGTAAAATGGCTTCCATATGATAAATACACACAAAATGCAAAACGAGCGTATATGATTGAGGATTACCTTTACATCTACAATGCTAATGGAATGCAGTTTGGAAATGTTAGAGGAATATTTGAAGATCCTGAAGACCTTTCAAATTACGATTGTGATGACGGTTCATGTTATGATTCTGATTCAGATTTTCCAATTCCTATGGATATGGTACAGGCTATTACTAAAGGTATTGCAAGTTTAGAGCTACAACTGTTAGCAGGAACACTTAGCGATACTACAAATGATAACGCCCAAGATCCTCCTCCAGTTAGGCCTCGTAGATCGAGTAGAGAACAGGGTAGCCGTACAAATAACTCTAATTCAAATAATCCTAAGTAATGTCATATACTTTACAGCATATATATAAAGCGTATGTAGATACAAATAGTTATATTGACAAAAAAGTATTTAGAGACATATGCGAAGAATTTAATATATCTATCATAGAAGATATATTAGAAGGTAATACCTTTAATATGGGGAATAACCTTTCTACTTTGTCTATAGTTAGAAAAGAAAGAGATCCTCGAAACCCTAAAATAGATTGGGGAGAATCTAATAAGTACAAAAAAGAATTGTTTGATACTAATCAACAACTGTATAATGCAGAAACAAATGAAGGAACTAAGTGGCATATATACTACACAGATAGATACTATTGCAAATACTATTGGCGTAAAGGTAAGTGTAGAATTCCTAATAAATCTGTTTATAGGTTTGATGCTACAAGAGGGATTAAAGGTAATAAAGAAAAATTAATACATCTACTTAAGACTGATGAGCTAGCATATTTAAAATTTAAAAAAGAATAGTTATGATGAAAAAAATGAAAAGTTATAAAGCAGGAAGTTTTCCAGACAAGAATGGAGACAATAAAACAACACAAGCTGACATCTTTTTACAAAAAAAAGAAAACGGAACTATCAAAAAGAAAGGCGGCTACAAAATGAAAGAGGGCGGCACAAAAAAGAAGAAGAAGAAAAAAATGGCTTCTCCAGCTAGGTACCAAGAAGGTGGATTCTTAGAGCCAGGAATTGAAAGAATAGATTAGTGTGGCTAAAAAAGGTAAGAAAAAAGGTTCTGACGGTAAAGCTTGCTGGGAAGGATACTACTATGCAGGGTACGATTCTAAAAATAAAAAAGATATTTGTAAACCTGTCAAGAAGAAAAAAATGGATGGGGGGTTTTTAGAACCTGCTACTCCTAACTTAGATAATTTATAAAATATAATACAATGGCAGTATATAGAAATACATCGTGCAAACCAATCATTAGAAAGGTAATGCGAGATCTTAAGCCTAATAATGCCGACTGGGTAACAGACGCTGTTGAGTGGGTAGGAGAAGCTCTTGAACATATAGGAGCATCTGCACAACTTGTACAAAAACAAGCAGTGTTAGTTGTTAAAGATAATAAGGCTTTAATGCCTGGAGATCTGTATTACATTAATCAAGTAGCAGTAAATGAGTCTGTTAGTCCTTCAAGCAGCACAGAACTAGATGTTTTAGTTGCTCAAATAAAAGGCCTTAGAGATGATATACGAGAGTATAACTCAGATGTAGATAAGTTAACTTCTTCTACTTTAGTTACTGCTGATTTAGATAAATTTGATACAAGATATAAATCTAATGTACTCGAACTCAGAGAACTGCAAAGTAGAATGCTAGTACTTGAGAATATATATTTTGGAGGCGGAGCAAGTCTTTGTCCTTTAAAATATGGAGCAGGTACATTCCATAAGAGCATGCACTGTGACGAATGTGTTAATGAGTTTGCGCAGAGCGAAGCGTCTTATATTGTAGATTCTGATTACATTAAAACTTCTTTTGCTGCAGGTAAGATATGTTTAAGTTACATGGCATTCCCAACTGATGATGATTGTTACCCTATGGTGCCAGATGACATTAGTTTTAAAGAAGCAATGTTTTGGTACATATATAAACAATTATTATTAGGAGGATTTGACAAGCCTGACAATAAAATTGGCTACGAGTTTGCTGATCAGAAGTGGAGATTTTATTGCACACAAGCTAGAAATTCTGCAACATTCCCTGACATAGATAAATACGAATCGTTTATGAATCAATGGGTTAGGCTTGTTCCTAATTTAAATAGGCATGCAACATTTTTTGAAGATTTAAATGAACGAGAAACGTTATATAGAGGATAATGGGCAGATTTATAAAAGGATTACACAGAGATATGCACCCGGCAGACCAGCCAGAGGGAACTTGGAGATACGCTAGAAACGCTATTGTTAATAGAGTAGATGGAGCTATAAGTAACGAGAGAGGGACTTCTGCAGGGCCACTTGTAGGTCTGGTTCCAGGATACAAAGTTATTGGTGCTATTGAAACTACAAACGACGAAGTTGTTTTATTTTCTGTTAATAGGTATTCTTGGAGCAACACATCAACTGATGTTTCTGGTGCTGTTAGTTCTAGTACTGAACAAAGTTCACAATATGGTAGATCTGAAATTGGTATTATACGAGCTGACGGTAGCTACTCAACGCTTTTAAACATGGAGGTGTGGGATCAATTTTCTACGAATCTTAATTTAGCAGGTGTAGTTCCGGATACAGATTTAAAGTTTAATGCTTCATACCCTATAACTGGTACATATAAAATTAGCGCTGAAGGTGATCTATTCGTATACTGGACAGATAATTTTAATCCTCCTAGATCTTTAAATGTATCACGACAAGCTAGAACTGGCCACATCCCTGATGAAAAATATAGATATATATATGAGGTAGATTTTTCAAACTCTATAAATAAAAACTATGTAGATAGGTTAAATTTATTTACACACACAGGACCTGTGCCTAACGTAGACATGCAGAATGTTAAGTCTGGAGGCGGACTAGTAACTGGTACTTACTCACTAGCCTTAGCATATGTAGATAAAGATCTAACTGCTACAAACTATATGATAGTAGACAATCCTGTTTCTATTGTAGAAGACGTAGAAAGTGTTCAGCCTATAGAACGATATGATGGAGCAAAAGCTGGTAGTCAATCAGGTAAATCTATTTTATGGCATGTTAATAATATAAATATAGATTACGAGTATTTAAGACCTACAGTTATACAGAGCATTGGGGATCAAAAATTTGCATTTCAACTGCATGATATTGAAACTAGCTCAATATTCGAGCAGTTTACTGGCGACAGCACTAACTACAGTACTGGTATTATACCTATAGTTTTTTCTGGTACGGAAGGTTATATTAACACATCTGTAGAAGATGTTATAATTAATGACGTTTCGTATTCTACTGCTAAAACTATAACGCAATTAGATGATGTATTATATCTTGGTAATCTTACAGGCACTAAAGATGTGGGTTTCCAACAGTTTGCAAGTACGATTAAACTTACTCCTAAAGTAAAAGAACTAGAAAACTTTGATCCTTTTTCTCTTATAACAGATAATATAGAAAATGGATTTATAGAGATAGAACCAATAGAGTCAAATAAAGGCAATGGATATAGAGATCCTTGGAACGCATATAAAATGCGAGGCTATATGAGGGGAGAAGTGTATTCATTTTATATTGCATTTATACTTAACGACGGTAGTATGTCGTATGCCTATCACATACCAGGTCGTAAGGCTATACTAGATGAGCTAGATACTCTAGACGCAGATTCATCTTCTTACTCTAACTCTGCAGGAATTTCTGGATTAGGAGATACAAAGAATTTTCATTTTAACTCTTACAGTGCTTCCGATGGTTCTAATGATATGAACTATTGGGAGAACAGTAATGAAACATACCCTGATACTCCCGCATTTAATGCGCCAGCATATAAGAATGAAGATGGTAGTATGGCTAAAGTTAGGCATCATCACTTTCCAAAAAACACAAATGAAAATTATTCTACTATTAAAAGTAGTGCAACATCAGATATAACAACAGCGATTCCTGAAGCTCCTACTACAGATATTACTTTAGATAACATAGCTGTTACAGACAATGAAATAGCATCTTTAGGATTTACATGGTTAGATATACATGGAGAAATTTTAAATATTCTTGACTATGGTAGGTTTACTGCTTTTCACGCTGACTTTATTCCTACAGTAATTCAAATTGGAGAGTTCTATAACTTTAACTGGTCGTTTGAAAGTGGCGCTGCCTCTGGTGAATACGAAGGAGAAGTAGTGTCTATACAAGAAGATAGTAATTGGATACTAGTTAGTCATGAGCATTTAATGCTTGCATTAAATATACCTATTTTTGGTACCCTTATTTCAAATTTACTTTCTGATGCACTAGCTGCTGCAGATTGGCCTAATGATACTAACCTTGCAAATTTTCTTGGTATACCATTCGAAGAAGGAACAATGACACTTACGGGTAATAGTCTTCCAGGCGAATGTAAAACTATAACTGATGGTGGTACTATTTCTAATACTGTCCGAGTATTAGGATTTGAGTTATCAGATATAGATATACCTCCAGCAATAATATCTAAAGTTCAAGGGTTTAGAATATTTTATGCTAAAAGAGATCATAAAAATAAAAGAACATTAGGACAAGGAGTAGTTGCTCCGTATATAAAAAAGAATGGAAGATTAGGGGGATGCCCAAACAATCCAGGAGAAGGTGTAAGTAGTAGTCAAAATTTTTGGGTAAAAGACCCTTTAGATGTCAATGACTCAGAGAGAGATAGAAAGGATTATAAAGTACTGTCTTTTTATAATTTTGAACTTTTACGAACTCATGATGCTATATCTATTGCTACTCATGTTGCGCCACAGTGGGTTACATCTTTTTATAATTTTTTAGGCCCTGGAGTCAGCCATGAATTAGATGTGGATAGTGCTTGTAATGAAGAGCTTATAAGATCTAATTTTTATGTATCTAAATCGTTTGATACATATAAAACTCCTTCTTATAGCATATTAAAAGAAAGATGTAAAACATATGTAGAAGGTAATACTATTTTAAATGCAAGCTCTGCAGGGTTTGGGTATAGATTATACAATAAAGGTGGAGAGACTCATATAGCTTTAGGGTTAAATGAGCCATTAGCAATAATTAATGAGGAAAATACTCAAACATTTAAAGCAAATCATACTGATTTTACTACTGTATATTTAAATGGTACAGTTACTAAAGCTTACACTGTAAATTTAGATGCATTTAAAACAGATGTATATAGTACTATTGATAGTCAAAATTTAGTGTGGACTGGATTTCAAGTTGTAGGAACAGACTTAAATAAGTTTGACTTTAGACACGAGGATTACACAGGAACAACTAATTCTGTTCAAACAGATCCTGAAGGGTTGTATTTTACACAGGACAATGCAGGGTCTGATTCTTCTGGACACTTGCAGTATTCTAGTGGTATTTTTGGAGGCGATGTTTTTTTATGTAGATACGGAGTTCGACAAAGTCTTTTACCTCGTATTAGCACAATGGTACCTATAGATAGAGTTTCATCATTTCTTACTATTATAGAAAGTACTGATAATATAAACTTTAGACACGAAGAAGGGCCAGAGAGTGCATATTTTCCTGGAGCATCTATAAAAGAGTCTTCATTAAATGATAGAGATGGTAAGAATTACGATTCTTCAAAATTTCATGACCTATCTTCTGAGGCAGGCATTAAATATAATTCAGATTACTCAGGAGTAAACGATACTAACCCTGCATTTGCATTACCTAATTTAGTGTCATCTCCTACTTCTTTCACAACAAGAGTTCAAAGATCTGCAAAGTCAGATCCTGGAAGTTTACGAGATAACTTCAGAGTTTTCTTAGCAAATGACTATAAAGACATGCCTAAGAATAGAGGTTCGTTGTGGAATTTAGCTGCATTTAACAATCTTTTATATATACATATGGAAGACAGTTTGTTATTGACAAAGGGTAAGCAGTCTATGAAATTAACTGACGGATCTCAAGCTTTTATAGGGTCTGGAGATATATTTGCTCAGGCACCTGATGAATTATTACAAACAGAAGAGGGATACGGAGGAACTAGATCTCAATTTTCTACACTTACTACTAAGTTTGGGTATTTCTTTGTAGACCAGAGAAATAACAAAGTGTTTTTGGCGACTGATAAACTTACAGAGATAAGTAAACTTGGTATGGAGTCGTGGTTTAAAGAAAATTTAGGTCATGAAAGGTTTAACTTTGGTTTAAGTGATAGCCCTATATTAGGTGTAGGATACGTAAGTGGATGGGATGAAAGAAATAAAAGAATACTTTTAACAAAACGTGCATTGCTTCCTTCAAATGAAGGTAAAGATTTCTTTACACCGTACAGAACTAGATCGGATGGAGAAGGAAAGATTTTTTATGATGGCGCAACTAAAAGTCTTAAATTTAAAGTTTACCCTTCAGTCAGTTCTCTTCAAAATGGAGACTTTGAATATGGAAATCAAATGCTGCCAATTGTTGATTTTTCAGATGCTAGTAATTTTTCATCTACTCAGGTAACTTCAACTAACTTTTTTTGGACTATATCCCAAGAGCTTACAACAAGAGCACTTTCTTCAGGAGAGTTTACAATGAGCTATTCTAAAAACAATCCTTTTATTACATTATCAAATATAGTTCTAGATGCAAATACTTCTTATATAATAGATATTGAATGGAAAGGAGCAAAAGGAATTAAAGCTGAAATAACAGGAAGTAGTCCAACTACTATATTTAAAACAACAGTTAATCAGAGTGGATATACAACTACTAGAAATTCTTTTACTACTGACTCTCAAACTAAACAAACTTTCAAAATATATGGTGGAGTAAGTACTGACGATGAAACGTTATATATTAAATCAGTATCTGTAAAAGATGCAGCAATAAGTAATTGGGATCATCCTGATGCTTGGCTTATTTCAGGAAAGAGTATAACTCATCGTGGTGCAGATATTTCTGAATTATCTCAAAATGTAAATGGAGCTCCAGGTAGGTTCCGTAGAACTGTGTTTACTGTTTCTAAAATGACACAAGGAGAGTTACATGTCCTTTACGGTAATAAAGTAGTGCTTACTTGCGTAGAAGATGGTACGTATGATGTTGACGAATCTTGGATTAGTGAGGAATCTTCATTAATATTTAGAGCAGTATCTGATTTTGATGGTACTTTAGATAATATAACTTGTGTTAATCTAAGTAAATATAAATACTTAATTAGAACTACAGATACAATTATTGATACTGAGACATTCTCTGCAGAAAATGATGGAGACTTTATAGATATAGATATTCCGGCTCAATTAGATACTACTATAACTAAATTTATTGAAGCTAAAGGAAGCGAACCAACGTTAGATTGTACAAATTGCTCAAGCAGAGATTATGAATACAATCAAACTCCAGCTGGGGAATTACAATTATTTAATAGAGTAGGATGGACAATATCCTATTATCCTGAATACAATATGTGGGGGTCTTTTCATGATTATTTACCTCATTTGTATACGTATACTAGTGGGGATGGAGCCGCTTCCACTGATGGACTTCAAAGTTTCTTTAACTGGGAAGAACTCCCCGATCCTTTTTGGACAAAGTTGGGATACAATCTTAGTATAAATGAAGGGGGAAGTGGAGATTCAAATTCTTTTAGAATGTGGGGACATAACAATCCAGCATTCCCTGGAGCTTTCTACTTCTCTTCTAAACTTGATAGTGTAACTGTAACTGCTAGAGAGTCATACACATATCCATTTGAAGTTGAGGGTATCATAAACTCTCCTAAAGAAAGAGACATGTCTAAAACTTTTTCTAATATTTCATACGAAACAGAAGTATTTGACATGGCTAAAGCTCACGGAAACTCAGAAGTTAGATATAAAAGGTTAGATAAAGATGGGTTTACATCATTCTTCGTATACAATAGTACGCAGCATTCTAGTAACATAGAGCTAATCTATTTAAAGAATATACGAAAGGTAGCCCATAAGTGGCAAATAAATAAGTTTAGAGACATGGCAAATCTAATCATTACTGACTTTGTGGCTAGAAATGATTTTGATGGTGAACCACTGCAAGAGGTAACGCCAGTAGCATATGCTCCTAATACGGTTTTAACATCTGGATTTATAGGGGTTAACACGAGTGGTGTTCTAGACTGGAGTGGTATAGGTAGTGCAGGTCCAACTGGAGCGGGAGCCGTAATAGATTGGGTAGGTGAACAAGATGTTCATGATATGTTTGAGGCAACTTGGGGTACGAACGGAATATACGCTATAAATACTCACAACTCTTATATAAATCTAGAAAAACCTTGGCATCAACAAAAGAAATTTGTAGACACCTATCTAGGTATTAGAGTAATATCTAACAACTTTAACGGAAATTTTGTAAATTTGTATTCCTTTACATCAGGAATGAGAAAATATATTAGATAATTATGAAAAAAAATAAAAAAATAGCACCTAGTTTATATTCAAAAATGAGAGCCTACAGAAAAGGCAGTTTTAAGTATCAAGAAGCTGGATTTGAAGGCGGACAATACGACTATACAACTGGAGCAGATGGTAATATTTCTCATGGTATCGGCGATGGGATGGACCCTGCAAGTATGCTCAGTGGTAGTGGAAGTGGCGGTACTGGTCCTCTTGGGTCAATAGTTGATAGTGTGACAAATGACGGTAACGCACACACATACACTGCGGCAGAAATGGCAGGACATGGTGGTAGACTGCTGTCTGGAGACTTAACAGCCATAGTAGATATAGGTAAATCTATAGTAGAGAGAGGGGCAGCTAGGAATAAGATAAGACGTACTGCTGATACTGATTCAGATCTAAATACTACTGCTCAACGAGAAAATAGTAAACAAGATGTATTAAACTTATCTGATAGTAATGCAGATATGGGTGGAACTTTAAAAAGTGAAGAAGGTAATTTTGCTATGCAAGCTAAGCATGGAGGAATGAAGTATAAAGATGGAGGCGCCGAAATATCTAGGGAAGAGTACAGCCAGGGAATTAACAGGTACACAGGAAATCTTAACCAGAATTATGGTAATGATGACGGAACAACTAGTTCTTGGAATACTAGCCTTTACGGAGGAGAGACTACAAAACCTGCTGGCTCCTCATGGGTATCCCCTACGGATGGTATAGATTGGAACATGGAAGGTACAACTACAACTACAAAACCTATGCAAGAGCGTATGAAATTAGACGGTGTAACTCTAAGTGAAGGGCGTAACAATAACCCTAACTACAGTGCCTCAGGAAAAGAGCGTTCTGATTATAGAAAGAACTTTATAAACAACAATAACTACAGAACCTCTCTAATGAATACTAGACAGGATATGCGTAATCAGGACACCAGGAAATCTGACAGAGATTCACGTAGAATGTCGAAGTACGGAAACACTCAAAGTGGATTACGTAATTTCCTTAAAAACACTTTTGGTTTTAAAGAAGGTGGAATGAAACTTGATGGCGGAATGGCTGTTAATATTCCAGGGTCTGATGCTGTAGAATTTAAAGGCAATCGCCACAGTGCTGGTGGGATTAACGATGGCACATCTGAAGTAGAACACGGAGAAACTAAAGACGGCGTATCAAGCAAAAAACATGGTGGAGCTCAAATGCCATATTATTTTTCTGATTATGTAAATACAGATGGTTCTAAAAAATATGGAGGAAATTCATATGCAGACGCGCATAAGAGATTAATAGCTTCGGGCGGTACTCAAGAACAGATTAATGCCTTGGCTGCCAGTCAGGAAGTTGCAAGAGGAGATGATCCAAGTAAGATAGCTCAAGAAGGTGGCTTTCCATCTAAGGTAGATAATACAAGAGTTTCTACTACTAACGATGTAGACCCAAAAGGTAACTTTGTGAAATATAGAGGCGGTGACGCAGGAGACTACGGTAGCTCGTTTTGGACAGGAAAACTAGAAGCTGATAAGGCAGAATATGCTAGAAACTTTGGTAAGAAGCAAGAGGGCGGAATGAAACATCAAGGGGGTTCTTTTCAAGGTACTGCCTATGACACCCCTGCTTCGTACTTTGGTCCCAATGAGGACATGGTGCGGTACAATATGAGGGATATAGAGCTTGGTAATAACCTTCCTGCAGCAGAAATGGAAGAGTTCAACTCTTTAACTGAAGGTGTTAACGATCAAGTAGGTGGTGCAGCTGGGCAAGTAGGTAATGGATATACTAATGACGAAGCGTCAAATGTTACATCTAATGGAAACCTATTAGCAAATAAGTATGCAACGGAAGATAAACTTGGACTAGCAGCTAGTATGTTAGCGCCAATGACGGCGTATACTATGACTCCTGGGCAGATGCCTGCTCAAGGGTCTGTGACTCCTGTAGAAGCTCCTGTATTTAAGTATACTAACATGAATGAAGTACGTGCTCAAAACGAGAGAGACTTCCAAAAGGTATCCCAATATATTAAGACTAGTGGAGGGGGACCTGCAGATATGATTAATCTTATGTCAGCTTACGATAGAAAAATGATTGCAAATCAGAATGTATCATCTGAAGAAAACAAAGGTGATATAGCTATTGATAATATGAACGCAGACTCTCAATTCAAAGCGGATGTTACAAATGTAGGTAACGAGCTAGATATGAAGAAGATTAAACTGCAATCAGATATGGCAAACGTGCAAATGTCGGAAGACCAAAAAGCTAACAAAGTTGAAGCGTTACAGACAGCAGCAGAGAATATAAACACTTCTATTAGAGATAGAAAAGCATACGATGCAAGTATATTATTTGCTGAAACAATTGACGGTGGCTCTGGAGTTTTAGGTAGAGCACTTACACCAGCAGATATGCGTAAACAGATGGAAGCTTATAAGAAAGGCGAGTATAATCTAAATGATGCAGGAGAGACTGGAAACACTGTACCCGAAGTAGTGTCTTCTACGGAGGTTCCTGAAGCGGCTACTACTAAAGATAACCTTGGTGTAACTGGTACATATGATCTTGCATTTAGAAGTGGGCATAAGAAGATGAATAAGGACCTTAATATAAAAACTAGGAACGTAAAAAACAGTAACTTCGGCGATCAAGCTGGTGTAGGGATGTACAACTTAGAGCAGGCTCTTTTACAAGAAGATTATGGAACTGAAGGGTTTATGATCACTAGTGCTACAAGAGATAAAAACCATGCGTTATACAACAAAGACTCTTTACACGCTACAGGTAATGCTGTAGACTTTGGAGTTAAGGATAAAGATGGTAAAGCAATGGTTAAATATTTCTTTGATGACTGGGATGGAGACCGTAAAAAGTTAAGCGTAAAAGGAAGAGCATTCTTACAAGCTAACAACGCAGAGCTTATAGATGAGACTACTAATTCGAATGGCGAGCATTTCCACTTAGAGTTTAATAAATTGGACGACACGAAAAGAAGCGATTACGCTGACGGACACACAACAGATGACGGTTACAACATCTACGGAGTACAACAATCATAAAACTAAACTATGGCAAAAATAGATCTTACCCCAATGCAAAGTCAGTATGTCGATCCGGGATACTCAAAAGTTGCAGAAGTCTTGAGAGATAGATACGATAAGACATTAGAAAAAAAGTCTTTGTTGGATAGAGCATATTCTCAGGTACAAGTGGGAAAAGGAGATGAGTTCCTAGTAAATAATGCTAAAGCTGAGGGGGAAGGAATTTTAAGTTCGTACTCGCAGCAAGGTAATTGGGAATCAGGTTCGGCGTCGCTAGCAATAGATGACGCTACGAACTCTTTATTTGCTAATAGAGGAGTACAGCTTGGACAGGCATCGTACAATACTAGAAAAAAAGAGATGGAGTTTGTAAACAATGAGCGCCTTAACGGTAATAATTTTTGGGACTTTGGGAGCCAGAGGTTTGATCAGCACCAATCATACGTGCAAGATGAGTCAGGTAACTACGTGGAGAATCCATATCAACCTCAAAGTGAGATGGAGTTAGATTATAACGGAGAGATGGGCTCATTAGTCCAATCTTTTGGTGTTGATAAATACGCTAGTGATTCATATATTGATGATGTATATAATACCTATATACAAAGTCAAGTAGGGAATCAAGACTTTAGAAGATTAGCAATTTTACAATTACGACAGGCTCACCCTGATGCATCTAATGAGGAGCTTATGGCAATGACAGAGTCTAACATTAAAGAAAGATTAAGGTCATTTACTAGACAAGCTGAGTATGAAAATACTGTGGGAGATCCGGTAGGTCCAGGTGGTAGAACACAAAAGGCAGAATTTGTTACGGAAGGTATTGACCAGAATGAGTTAAAAACACAATCTTCATTTAATAGTTCTGTTAACTACTTAGGTATCACAAAATCTGATGCGCCTGAAGAAGAAAAGGATGCTGCTAGAGAAGAGTTGATGCGATTAAGGAAAGATACGTATACAGAAATTGCTAGAAAAACTGGTAACACAGCGGCGTTAACGGAGTACAATAACGTATATTCTAAATTTCAAGAGCAGGCTGATGCAGAGGGTAATGACAGATACTTACAACTGTTTGAAACTGTTAACATGTTAACCTCTAGTACTAACTCTACTTTTAACGAGGTAGATTATGGTGAGATAGCTTCTAAAACTGGAATTTGGGGGTCTAGAGGAGTTGCTACGGGGTTAGCTATAGGGCTAGCTGTAGGTTCTCCAACAGGACCATTTGCAGCATTTACTGGAGCAGCTGGAGCACTTACTGTTGGAGCAATTGGACTAGCTGCAGGTTTTACAGCTGAATCTGCTAACCAGATATATGATCAAGTTAAAGGATTAAATAACGTTAGAGATTGGGAGAGATCCCAAGAAGGAGCAGATTGGTACAATCCTGTTAGTTGGTTTACAGATTCTGAGTCAGATCAGCTTATGGACGAGGTGGGTAAACTTGACGAACTTAACAAGCTTATGCCTGATGCTAATTGGACACAGGCAGATCTAAATAAAATGCAGGAGCTATCAAAAGCTATGTATGTGTTTAAAACAGATAAAGGTGGAGATGCTTTAGATGAAGGTTGGAAATCTAACGGTCCATATGTAACTAGAGAAGGTGTTAGATTTGATGCTAGCCCGGAAGGAGCTAAGTATAGAACTGCATTCAATAAATCGTTATCTTCTTCAGACCCTGAAGCTAACTTTAACCTTACCCTCAAAGATGCTAACATTCGAAAAACTGTTAAGGATAACTGGGGATCTGGAACAGAGATTACAGCTGCGTATGTAGCAGACCCTTTACGTAATGTTCCTGCATCTATGAAAGTTAAGTATGTAGTAGGAGATGGTAAAGATGCAAAAACAAAGTTTACTATGCTTCAAGCTAAGTCTAATAAGGATGTATCAGGATGGTCTTTAGATATTGCTGAGAATATGCAAGATTACAGCTTTGTAGATAATGAACGAGTTTTAAACAGACTCCAATCTCGTAAAAATAACGGAGAAGAGCTAACTACTAGGTCGTATTTTGACACTAGACAGCATGTCATTGCACAAAGGATTGGGCTAGATGCAGCAAAAGAGCAGATGGGTTATGAGAAAGATGCTTTAATACTAGAAGAATTGTACAACGATCCTGGGTATACAGATGGCTCTACTTTACGGGACATCGAAGGAGGTAAAGAATTTTTAGACCCTGCTACGAATAAATACGTACCTTTGGATGGAAGTACTCTTCCTATGTATAAGAACGCATATAGACAAAAAGCTTTAGCTGTTAAAAAAAGAATACTTGATGACAATGCAATAAACGGACACTACAGAAAATAGATATGGCAAATAAAAAACAAACTGGAAGTTTTTACGATGATGATTTATTAAGTCCTGAAGATTTATCTGCAGATGCGGCAACTGCCCAACCTAATAATGCCAATACATTACCTCCAACAGAAGGTGAACTCAGTCGTAGTAGATTGGGTAGTATGTCTGATATGGCCACAGGTGGTAAGAACACGTATGGGGAGGAAAAGGATTTTGAGAGTTACGATAAATATATAGATCGTCCGTTTAACATAAATGATGCTAATGTAGATGACTATAGAGCTGAGGGGCAAAGTGTTGCAGAAAAAGCTTTTAGATCGTACGGGGTTAAGATGCCTGTTAGTATATTCACCAATGTGGTAGGTTCTACCATAGGGTTAGGTGTAGGTATAAACGAAGTAGCAAATGATTTCTATAAAGAAGGCCCAAGTTCTGAGGGCTTGAATAAGTTTTTTAATAATGACTTCCAACGAAGTTTAGATGGAATTAACGACCACCTAAGAGAAGAACTTCCTAACTATTATACATCATACGAAACTGAGCAGAATGTGCTTGGGCAAGCTTTTGGTTCCGGTGCAGCTAACTTCTGGACTGATGGACTTGCTAATGGATTATCATTTGTTGCAGGTGCTGTAATATCTGAGTATCTAACTGCAGGTATGGGGCATGCTTTGGCAACTACCAGGGCTGCAAAGACCCTAAAGACTCTTGCAACTAAGGGGAATAAATCCTTATTGGGGCAAAAAGGTCTGACAGGATTAGATACTATTAAAAAGGCAGCCAATAAACAGGCTGTTTATGACGGGTTAAGGTCTGTACGCCAATTGGCAACAGGTGCGTTTTATGAATCTGGTGTAGAAGCTAGAGGGAACTACGATGAAACCATGGAAAGGCTCAAACATCTTCGCACTGTAGATAATCCGAACACTCCTATATCAGAGCAAGAAACTGCAGAAATGCATCAAATAGCAGTTAAAACTTCTAATGGTGTATTTGCTGCAAATGCAGCGCTTGTAGGGTATAGTAACTTCTTGATGTTTCCTAGGATTTTTGGGAAAGGTATGCGTACTGCAAACAAATCTTTTAGGAACAAAGTAGTAGCAGATCTTAAAGATGGTGTAAAGGTATACAAAGAGGCCTACAAAGATTTTGGAAAGTTTAGAAATATAGGAAGACATGCACACTCTATGCTCAAACGCCCTTTATACGAGGGGTTTGTAGAAGAAGGTGGACAAGGTCTTGCCAATCTTTCGGGACAACACGCAGCAGAATACTTCTACACTGAGGGTAAAAACCCTACTAATATGGAAGCAATTGGCGCAATACTAAACCACACAGATGACTCTTTTGCAGAGGCATATGGTGGATACCAAGGACAAAAAGAAATATTCTTAGGATTTATATTAGGTGGACTTGGTCTTCCTTCATTCTCGAAGGTTGACTCTAAGACTGGTGAGAAGAAATTTGGTCTGGGATGGCAAGGGTTCTCCGCTACAGAAGGTTGGAGTGACATCAAAACTAATGATGAGACCGTATCTAAGCTTGTGAAAGCTATGAACGATAACCCGTCAGCAGCAGCGGCTATACAAGCTAACTTTGATAACCTAGTTAATCAGAAGAGTACAAATGATAGGAGAGATTTCTCTTCTGCAACTAATAATGATTACGAGTACAAAAATGCAGATCATGATTCTTGGTATTCATATGTAATAAACAGACTTAAGACTGGATTCTACGGAGATGTGGCTGATATTCTAAAGGGTGAGATTGAGAACATGGACAATGACACCTTTGAACTTCAATTTAACCTTGCATCAGAAACAGATAACCTATCTGAAAAGGATAGAGAAGAGTTTTTAAATGAACGTAAGCAGACAGTTGTCGACTCGCATATACAGCGGGCTGAGGACATTAAAGCGGCGTACGAAGCTACAGAAGGGCTACCTATAACTGAGAAGTATAGAAATATGCTTGCACATGCATACTCGTCTATGAAGGATGTGGATGCAAGAGAGGAAATGCTTATTACAGAACTTGAGAAGATTACAGGTTCAAGCGTAATCCAATCTACTAACAAGCTTGTACAGGATGAAGAAGATAACAGAGGTATTAAGCAGAGGTTTAGAGACTTTATGTATAGTGCTATGGATGTTGGAGGCCCTCTAGAGAGTAGAATGAATAAATCTAAGTCAGGACAGCGTGTTAAAAATCGTCTTGGTATAAAAAGCTTTACTAAGTCTGGGGATTCCGCGCTTGTAATAGAAGAGATGGCGATAGAGACTGCTAGATTAGAAGAAGAAGCTGAACGTTTAGAAAAAGAAGGTAAGGATGATGACGCATATGCAGTATTAGAAAAACTTGATGAGGCCAGAGAAGATTTAATCGAACTTGATAAGGCTATAAAGCAAGGTACTGCTCCTGAACTGTCCGCAGAAGAACTTCAAATTTTAGAAGAATTCAAACAAAAAGACCCTGCAGGATACGAACAAAACAAAGATGACTTAACTATAAAACTACAAGATTTACGAAGACTTCGTGCTAGACGCCACAGAGCTCTTAAACTTGCAGAAATGTTAAGAGATCCTAACTCTAGTGACTTAGTTATACAAAGAAGTGAGAGCGTTATACAGGATGTACTTACAAAGAAAGAGGAAGAAACTCTGAACCCAGACCAGAAGTCCTTATCTAGAAAGTATAAAGGTAAGATTATAGAATTTGACTATGTAACTAAAGACGGTGTACCAAAAACTTATAGAGTAATCTATAAGGATAACAGCAGTAAAGGGCTAGTTAGAATTCCTACAGCGGAAGACTTTAGATTATCAAAAAGATTAAAGGCCCTAGAAGACGACGACAGTACTGAGGCTAAAGAAGAGCGCGAGGTAATTGAAGAGCTTTTAAAAGAAGGTGCCGGAAGTTACCAATCATATGCTGCAGATTTCCTACAAGAGGGAACCAACATTAAAGTGGTAAGTATAGAGTCTATCAACCTAGAAGGTTTGGAGGCCTCTATGGACGTTTTACAAGAAGGTGTGGCTTCAGATATAGACACACAAAAAGAAGCGCTTAGACTGCTTAAGGAGAAGGTGAAATCTTTGACTGAACAAGGTGCAAAGGTTATACAGGCCATCCAAAATCGTACTACACGTCAAAATAGAGAGTATGTTAATCTAAACTCTATTGGAAAACGTGGGATGTTTGGTGTTGAAGGCGCAAGAGCCATTCAAGCTGAAATTGAATTAGAGATTCAGAAGGCAGAAAAGGCCCTGGAGAAACTTACGGAGAAAGTAAGCGTTCTAAATGAGAACACAGAAAAGATCCGAACTATACAAGGAGTAGTAGATTCTAGTATGTCTTATGAGAATAAGATGGAAGCACTTAGAGACTATATAGGTGCATTAAATGCTACCGATATGTTTGACAAGCTGTTAGAAGATGGATATTTCACAGAGTCTGAGCTATCTAAATTGGCACTATCTACAAAAGATGGGGAGTTCACAGTGGATAGAGAAGTAATGGATGACCTTAGAAATATGGTTGCGGAAAACAATCTTGCTGACGAGTACTTCGATCTTATAAACTCAGACTTAGAGAATCTTCAGATTGGAATGAAGAACCTTAAGATATATAAAGAAAGTGTAGAGAAGGCTCTGGCGGAAGTTTATGACTTCGAGACTGGACAATTAAAGATTCTAGACGCGGACGGAATGGAGCAAGGTGACCTTGACTTCTTAATAGAAGAGTTACAGCGTACAACTGATGAGATTAATAATCTAGTAGATGCAATACTAACTGAAAGCTCAGGGCGTATTGTAGCTAAAAGGGAAGAACTTGATAGGATTAAGCGTGACATTGAAGAGTTCGATAGGAGAGTGCCTGCTAATAACAGGGCGATAGAGCTCCAAAACAAAGTTCAAGAATCTGTCAACGCTTTCCACGAGTACTTACAACAAGTTATGACTACTCCAGCAGCTGAGGTTAAAGAGGAAAACGAAAAAGAACCTGATACTAGAGAGTCACAAGAGTCTGATTCAGACTTAGAGCAGAGAGACTTTAATTATGCACCTTCTGTACTTGCACTGCCTTTCTTAAAAACAGCAGGTAATCACGTAGCTGCATTAGCTACAGTGGAAGAGTTGGAGAATAAAGAGGATTTATCTCCACAGGAGAAGCTACAACTACAGCATGCTCAAGCTCAAACGAGATTCTACAAGTTCAACGAGGAACTTACTGACTGGTCTTCTAAGACCGGATACAGATTACTCGTAGTAACTAAGAATAACGTAGTAAATGCAGAGCTAGCTGATGATGTTATCTTCTATGATAGCTCAGCTAAGAATGACCCGTACAGAAAGGTATCCAACCTTACTGCGAATACAGATACAGAGTTAGATGATATTAAAGTTATCGTTGTAGATAGTAATCTACAGCCTGTACAGTTTGATGGAGGTATAGTTTATACTAGTTTACCTACTTCGTCGCTATTTGACGCTGATGGTAAATACAGATATGCATCTGACAAGGATCTTAAAGAAGATGGGACCCCTAAAGAAGCCGTACTTGCTGAATCTGAGAAGTATAAGAAAGTACGTTCGGATATTGTAAATACAGTTACCCAACCAATGTATACTTACATTAAAGGTAAAGGTAAAGGTGTTCCTGTTTTATCACCCGACGGTCCTGGCGGAGCGCTACACAGAGTTGTAGAAAAAGAACAAGAAGTACAACACATAGATTTAAAAGTTGCAACAAGTGCAAAAGCTAAGGATACCAACAAACGCCCTGGAGGTAGAACTGTTATCACGGTAGGTAACCAACAATGGTCTGTTAAGAACGGATTTATTTATATGGCTGCCGGAAGCTTTAGCACTACTAATGATTCTAAAGGATACAATGGAAACCTTGTAAAAGGATCCCTAAGTACTCTTTCTGAGTCTCAGCAGCAGAATGTATATAACTTACTTAGAGTTTTTGCTCAAGGTGATGTAGCAATAAAAGCTGGTACAGCCACTAAAGAAGAAGTTATGCATCCTGGTGATGCTAACAAAGGTGTGCAGGCTATTTTAAAAGACATTATATTCTTTGGTAAGTCTGCAAAAGAAAGAACCCTTACACAATTCTCTATATACTTTGAAAATGACACAGTAGTATTTGGAGACAAATACATTACGTTCCAGGATCTTGCATTCCCAGAGAAAGCGGAAGGAATTAATGGGCAACTTAAGGAATTCTTAGGTGACCTGATGACACATGTTAATGCTAACACTTTAGATAAAGATAGCAAAGCAAGGTCTACAACAAGAACTGAGAATAACAAGAAAAGAAAGAAGTCTAAAGGTAAGAAGTACAAAAAATCAGTAATTGAGTATGATCCATTTATAGAGGTTACAGTAAATGATGACTTAACAGTTGAAACTAAAGAGTGGAATAACTACACTGAGTTTTTATTGTCTGGTGCAGGTAGAGCGGATAAGTCCGACATCCCTGTTAAAGTAGACATGGTTACCAAGAAGGACGGCGAGAAGAATGCTCCGCAGTACAGAAACATGTACATGAAGCATGGTATTACAGGTGTAGGATCTTTGAAGTCTACTTCTGAAATGGACGACGCTGCTGATAACGCAAATGATAGCAGACCTGATCCATATGTAGATAATTCAGATACTACGGTAAATGAGAATGGAGAAGTGGTAGAGACAACTCAAAGTCCACTTAACGACGAAGAGTTTGCAGCTATTGTAGAGCAGATACAAGGAGCACCAGAAGAGTTAACTTTTACAGTTAACGAAACAATTGAATACGATGGTAAAGTGTATGAACCTGGGTCTACATTTACCATAAATGTCCCTAATGTAGTAGATGCTCTTAAACCAGGGCTAGATGAGTACAAGGTTAATGAGCTTTATATTGCTATACTTAGACATGCTGGGCTAGAGGTTCCAGGACTAACTGCTGCGGTAAACGAAAATCAAGTTGTTGACTCTAGTGCTATTGAAAGTGTTGGTGGAAAGGTAGTTGACCCTACTGTGGTACCAAACGGAGGTAAGAAATTTGGATTTGAACAATCTGATGGTAATGATACTACTATAGATTCAGCAGACGTCGACGCACAGGATGACGCATTTGATGATATTGGAGACGACTCAGACGATAGCCCATTCATGCTTGATAGATTCGAAGCTACGGAAGGTATAGATTTAGAAACTCAACTAGCTTGGTTTGAGGCTAACATGCCTACGGACTTAATCTCTATAGAGATGGTTAGAGGATTGATTGATGGTAAGGGTATTGGTAAGTTCACTAAGAATAGTAAGATACTTCTATCTGATATGATGAACGTATCCGGGGTAGTATATCACGAGTCTTATCATGCTATTACATTAAAGTTCTTAACCCCTGCAGAGCGAGGAGCGCTTTACGCGGAAGTTAGAAACCGTACAGGTAAGGCAATGACTTTTAAAGGTGAAATGAAAGCCTTATCTACATTTACAGATAAAGAAGCAGATGAATGGTTAGCAGAAGAGTTTAGAGAGTATGTAATGTCAGATGGGCTATACAATGTAGGTTCACGTGTTAAGAAGTCTTTCATACAAAGAATGTTTGACAGAATGTTACGTCTTATATCTTTCTTCTCGGACCCTACAAAGGTAGAGGAGTTGTTTACTAACATCGACAATGGATTCTATTCACAACCTTCCACAGAGGTAAGTATACTGAATACTACTTCAGAAGCATATATGACGATGCAGACTATTTCTCCTACATTGAATAGAAACTCAATGGAAGGAATGACTGCTCACGTATTCCAATTAGCAGCAGAGAAAGACTTCTTCACAGTTGAAGACTTCTTCAGTAAAGGTAAGCTGCCAAAGATAACTGGACATATCCTGTCATTATACGGAGGACCAAATAAAGGAAGAGGCAAAGTGTACTCACGACTTATTGGTTCTATAAACAAGGAAGTAAGAGGGTTAAAAGAGCAGCCTGATACTCCTGAAACACGTAGAAAGCTTGATATACTTAGAAGAACAAGAATAGAAGTTACAAATAACTGGACGTTCTTAATTAAAGAGCACATAGCATATTTAGAGAAGTGGAGTATTACTTTAGACTCAGAAGTTAAAGCTACCTTCGAAGAAGACACAGAAACTAGAGATAGTCTTCACGGTATCGCGGCGCATGAGATTAACCCTAACACTTCAATGCCATTGCCATTAAAGTTATTGTTATCTACTTTACCTAAAAGTGAGGTTAACACTAGCGGTATGCCAAGGCTTGCAGATTTTGGTAATACTATGGCGTATCTGTATAATGAGCTAGCAGGTATGCAAGAAAATGAGATACTTCCTAAGTTAGTGTCTTTACAGAATAATAGAAAAGAGATAGCTTTCTTATTAGGGAGACTAGGCTTAAATAAAGACCTGCAAACACTATCCGGGCCTAAGATTAAAATGCTTACGCAATTCCTTATGCAGTTTAATCAATCTAACAACGAGTTCCTGATGAGTTTGATCTCTAGTGACGGTAGTAAGACTTTGATTAACAGTAATAGTGATAGAGTAAATACACAAATAAAGAGAGCTTGGGAACTTAATTTTAAAGACGTACTGAGAGCAGGCGTAGGTAAAATGGTTAAAGGTAAACTTGTAGTTAATATAAATAAGAAGATTTACGAAGGTAAGTCTATTAAGGAATGGTCTACTACCCCTATGACGGGAGAACAGGCTAGCAAAGTACTGTCTGTTATTGGAATTAAGTTTTCTAATGTTCCTGCATTCATTGAGGAATATGAAGACGAAGTAGAAGTATCCAATGCTGTTAAGTATGTACTAGAAGAGCTTTCTGCTAATGCAGATATGACCGCTATACTAGAAGGTGACATACAAGCTAACATAAACACCTTAGTGGAAGTAGAGTTAGCGAACACTACACAAGCTATTGATTTACAACATAGAACTCCTGAAGGTAAGACTGCTTATGGTATTACCCTAAAGACTTCTATGGATAACATAGCTGAGAAATACAATAGTAGCTCTGAAGCAGTGGAAGCAGCATTAGAGTTTGATAACTATAAAGGTTCGTACTGGTTACAATCTAAACGTGATAATCCATTACTAGACTTTAAGGTCCATGTAATTGAAGGAGCGAAAGAGAACAAAGTAGGAGGTAGAGCAAAGCATATATCTAAGACAAGCCCTTCTGATATAGCAGCGCTACATGCTAACTTAATATTACAAGGTATACATCCTGTAATACGTACGTCGGACAAGAAGACTGAGTATGCATTCAGTTTAGACGGGTTGACACCTGACTTTAGAATGTCTGAGGGTAAGATAGTAGCTGTCCTTCAAGGGTACCTAGCAGATGAGATACGTTTAGCAGGTAAGCAACTTAGAAATCCTAAGTCTAGGCTTAACAGAATTAAAGGTCTTGACAAACAAGGTAAGAACTTAAGATTCTTTAATGGTATAGTATCTGTTCCTACTAGCCAACTTAAAAAAGCTACAACAGAGTCTAAAATTGAAGATATATTAAAGCAGAACAAAGCTGCCATCAAATCTTTTGTAGCAGCAGAAACACTTAGAAACTTCCAGGCTTTAATAGACCTTGGAGTTGTGCAGGAGATCTCTGAGGGTGTAGCAGAGGATACAGAATTTGGAATGGCGTACAGTAAAGGTAGGTATAAGAATGTAGGTATCGAAAATAAAGTAGTTACACAGGTTCAAAAAGTTTACAGAGATAAGAACGAGAATGGGGTTGACATGGACATGCAAACCTTTATGGGATTAGCTAGCCAACTTACATACCTTCATATGATAGGTGTGAATGAACAAGCTAAATTACTATTAGGAGATCTTGCACTATACACAGACTTGTTTAAAAGAACAGCTGGTATGTCTGGTACTAAAACGTACCCTACATCTAACGCTGAACTGTTAGCATGGATGAACACTAATATGCCTAATCTAGGACACACTAAGGATCATAATGAGAAATTAGTTGTAGCACATAGAGCGGATGTAAAAGTTGATTCTCCATATCTAAACAAGTATATAGCTGCGGTATTAGCACTTAACCCTGATGCAAACACTAAATCTATACAAGAAGCGTATACAGACATGGAAGAGTTTGATGGTGGAGGATTTATTCACCTAGATGCTTATAGAAGTTTACTATGGCGTGTAGGGAAGTGGAGCGACGAGCAAGAGAATGTGTATCAAAAAATTATGGCAGGAGAAGAACTTGGACCAGAAGAGATAGCTTACATGCCACCTTTGAAGCCTCAAGTATTTGCACCATTTGTAGAAGACAACGTTGAACTTAGAACTTTCCACAAGTTTGCATTGTTCCCTCTTATGCCTCAACTTATGCCGGGGACAACCTTTGCGGAGATCAATGATGATATGACTGCTAATAACATTGATTATATGATATTTGAATCAGTAGTTAAAGTAGGTGGTGTTAAAAATGAGGAAGGAGAATTCGATGCATTCTATGAGAATGGGCTATATAAGCCTATGGAATTAGATGACAATGGAGCTCCTAAGAATACTCAAACATTTGATTTTAGTGAATTAGGTATCCAATTAGAAATTGCACCTAAGACTAAGAGTGAAACAACTATGGGGGTGCAGTCAACAGCTATGCTTCCTATAAATGTCTATGAAAACGGAGTAGTTAGTGAAAGATACGCTAAGCATAAAGGGTTCCAAAACATTATAAATGATTGGCACTCTACTAATGAAGAGATTGTAAAACGAGACCTTGCAAACTTAAAGAAACGTTTAGGCATTGTAAATGGTAAGATGACTAGTGCTGTGAAGTTTAAGAATGTACTATTAGATGAGCTACAGAGAAGAGATACTCCTAAGCATACTCTACTAGGTATAGAAGCTTTACTAGAAGGAGATGTTAAGTTTATTAATCAACTGTTCGAGAAGAATAAGATTGAAACTCTTCTATACGCCGTAGTTACAAACAATGTAGTACGACGTAAAATGCCTGGAGACATGATGGTGCTACAAGCATCTACAGGTCTTGAATCAGGAACTAGAATTCTTAAGCAGAACGATGCTGATGAATGGGCTAGATTAGGACTAGAGGAAGAAGTTAAACGTCTTAAAGTGTTGAAGTTCTACGAACCTGTTCCGGGTGAGAAGACATTGCGTATGCAAGTAATGGTTCCCCACAAGTATAAAGAACTTTTAGGAGAGCACATTGACATTAACGATCCAAGAATTGACCCTGAACTTAGAAACTTAATAGGATTCCGTATACCTACGGAAGGACTTAACTCTATTGATGCAATTGAAATTGCAGGCTTCTTGCCTCCACAGTTTGGATCAGTAGTGATGGTACCAACAGAAATTGTAGGTAAAGCAGGTTCCGATTATGATATTGATAAGATGTCTTTGTATTTCCCAAACTATGTCTACGACAAGGGGACAGAAGAGGTAAACAAAGTGCAATACTTAGATGATTCTAATAGTGACGCCATGCAAAGACTGCGTGTTATGGAAGAGTCTAAAGAAAGTACAGTTAAAGGCGATTTAAAAGAGTTTAAAAAATTACCATTAGCACAACAAAACATTAAGGCTGCTTTACAAAACAGAGCACAAGATATTATGGCAGAGGTTCTATTGCATCCTGAGAGCTTTGATCAATTGATTACTCCTGTAGGGGCATTCGAAGTTAAAGATATTGCAGATGAGATTAGAGTTCTTAGAAATAAAGGAAATGCAATAAATAAAAAGAATTTTAGTGAAATGCTTACATTTGGAAATATGGTTAATCAATCATATAGAATGTGGTCAGGATTAGGTGGTACTGGTATCGTTGCAACTAGTGCAACATCGCATGCTAAGTCTCAACGTGTAGGTCTTGCAATTAGTAATGAAATGGACATTTCAGTAAATTTCCAAGGCTTTACAGATAACAACAATAGATTTCTATCTAGAGTAGCGGATATAAATGGTGGTCGTACTGTAAACTCTGTAATGGCTGAGTATATCTCAGGGTATGTGGATGTTACAAAAGATGACTTTGTATTTGATATAAATGCAGGTGTATCGTATGCTCCTATACATATGTTCTTATTAAGGGCAGGCGTACCTATTAAGTCTTTACTATACTTTATGTCTCAACCTGTTATAGATGATTATGTAAAGTTAAAAGATACTAAACAATCTATGGCTGCTAATGTTGCATCCGGTAAGAAAGATGATAGTGCGTATCTATCTAATGCTAAGATTAAAGAGGCATTAGAATCTAAATATGGTAAACTTGAAGAAGGATCTGAGCCTGTAATGTTTAGACCAGATTTACTTAGAAGTATGATAGAAAATAACGCTAATGGAGAATTATCTCCTTTAGAAAAAACCTATCAATCTCAAGTACTTGCAGATTTCTTAAGATATAAAGAATACGCAGATAACTTGTTTATGCTAAACAATGCTACAAAGTATGATACATCTAAACTAAGAAGTGGTGCAAATGTAAAATACATACAAGCTCTGTCAAGAAGAGTAAAAGAAAGTAACTTTTTTGAGGGATCGTCATTGGAAAGAATGACATCCTCGTCGAGTGAGACTCCAAACTTAATAGCAGCGCTTAAGCAGACGTTCGATCAGGCACCTTCATTCTTTAAGGAAGTAGATGCTAAAGAGTTTAACCTGCAGATAGCTAGTAAGATGGAATCGTTAGCATATGAATTAACAAATCCGGAATACAGAAACACAGGGGACGACGTAGTAGCACACTTACAGAAGTTTGACTCGTTCATAGGCTCGCATATAATACAGAATACAATTGCAGTACAAGAGAGAGGTAAAATAGCTGACTTGATAGCGCCGCTATTCCAGGGAGACAACAGTCTACCTAATAGAATACTGCAAGCTAAAAAGGAACCTATACTTAGAGAGAATCTTTTAATACAAGAATTCTACCCTATGTTACAAGGAGTTGTAGATCCTAGCCATCCTGAATTTGATATAGATAACTTAAAGTTATTTAGTAAAAAGTTGGCAACAGTTGATGTAGACTTATTATCTGATGCATTCTTAGAATTAAAAGAGATGAGCCCTAAGTTAGCAGAAGACATTCTATTATTTAGCTTACTACAGTCTGGTTTTGACTTTTCACCTATTGCATTCTTTCAAATTCTACCGAGCACAGAAGTGATAGACCTTCTAGCTCCGTACTTTTCTAAATTCAAAACATATGGATTAGAAGAGAATATAGATGTAATCTATGAAAACTTTGTACAGAACAATTACTACGATGCAAGAGTTGTAACATCTGTTAGAGCATTCAATAATGATAATACGACTATAGCCTTCAACAAAGGGGAAATGAATCTTAACTCTAAAGAATTATATGTAACTGTTTCAATGCCTGGAGGAGAAACCACTGTAGGTAGCATAACTAAACAAGAATATATTACTAAGTTGTTTAAGTTGTACGATGAGGCAGAGGATGGTAAAGGTATATACAGAGAGTTGGCCCTAAAAGGTAAGAAGCAATTCTTAGTTAACGCGGGGTCCACTATTAGAAAGGACAATGCGGCCGGACTTAACACTTTAGACCTCAACAAAAAGGTCGAAGCTATATTAGATAAAGGTAAGCCTGTTCTTTTAATGGACAAGTCAATCATACCTCCTGGGAAGTATAGAACTCCTGGAGATGGGATTGTAGAAGTTGCAGGAGCGCTAGGAAGTTTCAACAGAAACGGAATTTCTAAAGGGAAGGCATCAAAGATACTCTCAATTAAAGGTATTGGAAAAGCTGCTTTAGAACAGTTTGCACAACTTACAGGTCATGAAAGTTTGTCTGATTTGTTAAAAAATCCTGCATACAAAGACTTTGCTGCTGGAAAATTTGTAACTTTACACATGGTTCAACCTATACGTGCAAGCTACTTTACTAAGGCTGCTAAATACAATCACATTAAAGGTAAGAAGTTAGCTTTTAATGCTGTGACTGAAGGTGAAACGCAAAAAGTAATTAATGAAGAAGAATGTAACCAATGAGTTGTAGCATAGTAAGACATGAAAATGGAAGCGTAGCCAAAGTGCTAGCTCCTAACGGGAAAGATTCTATTCTTTATAAAACCTTAACAGAAGACTTAGGGCTCGCACCAGAGGATGCCCTCAAGAAATGGGCTACTACTCAAACTCCTACATTCCAGCATTGGTTTGGGGAGTCTAAGATGGTAGATAAGAATGGAGAACCTAAGATAGTGTACCATGCTAGCTCTGAGGCTATAGAAATCTTTAACAAGGAAAAATCTGATACTGGATTTTGGTTTACAGACCAGAAGTCCGCAGCTATTAACATGGCTAAGTTTAGAGGATTATCAGAAAGTAATATAAATATACACCCTACATTTTTAAACATCTCATCTCCAAAAAACTATAAAGATTTTTGGAATGGATATGCTGGGAATGAAGGAAATAAGTATCAAAGTAGAAATGAGCACCACAAAGATCTAGAAGGTTTAGGCCATGATGGTATATTCATTGGTGAAGATACTTTTATGGATGCAGGTGATGACTCTAGGGATTTTGCACATGGAGAGCAAATGGTAGCCTTTGAGCCTGACCAAATAAAACATGCTACAGAAAACTACGGGACTTTTACTTCTCCGGATATGTCTCCATTACTTGCTGAAGTTGAAGAAGTATATAAACTACGTACAGAAACAGGTGTGCGTAAAGTGGTTACAAATCCAACAGATGTTGTAGAAAGAATTCACAAAAACTATCCAGGGGTAGATGCTTTTATAGAACGTCTTGCGCAAGGTAATGTAATAGGATTAACTACAAATGATTTACTTTCTCCTGATAACATCTACCACCAAAAAGAGTCTGCAGATATTAGAGAAGCTAACGAAGATTTAAACACTGCGATGTCTAAGTTAATGGAAGACTTAGGTGTACAGGTTGATATGTCTTCAACTGTTATTAGAAACTCTGAGGGTCAAGCAGTAGACGCAGTCGCAAAGGCTGACATGCTAAACAACATCATACAGATCATTGCTGGAAAAGCAGGTATAGATACATTACCTGAAGAAGCAGCTCACTTTATCGTAGAACTTTTAGAGGCTAATGGTAGTCCTTTATTCACATCTATGATGAACATGATAGAGAAGTACGACGTGTACAAGGAGGTATCAAAGAATGAATTTTATATTGAGCAGTATAAAGGTAATATTGACAAGATTAAGAAAGAAGCTATAGGTAAACTTATCGCTCAAAATCTTGTTAGCCAAACTGTGGGTAGTGACACAAATGCACAACATAGTAGAGCACAAAGATGGTTTCAGAAGGTGATGAATTTCATAAACAAAATGTTTGGTGGAGTACTTTCTAATCCATATGCAAGAACAGCTGCATTAATGCTCAACAAAGAAATTCTTAAGTCTCTAAATGTTAGGAGAGCTAAGACTGCTGGGGTACTGGAGATGTTCCAAGACAATCCAGATACTGTAGATGATCCTAGAAAAGGAGTACTACAGAATTTAGATGAACTTTCAAATGCTTTCCAAAGTACAGCGCGTAACGCAGAAGAATTAGGGTTAAAACAACCTTGGTTTGTAGAAGACGGGCCGGAAATAGAAAGATATGTAGGGATTCCAGGCACTAAATACGAAGGAGTTGTTATTATAGGCCGTGTATCGGATGAAGTTAAGAAGTATTTTTACAAGAAAACAAAAAAAAGACAAAAAAACGTTCTTACCGACAAAGAAAACACGGAATTAGAAAGATATTCTACTCTTAGGAAAGAAACAGGTACTTTAGGTCATAAGACCATGGAGGATTTAGTTAATTTCTATAAGGGTACGTCTGGGCAAAGTCTGGACAGTATCTTTCGCAACTCTCCTTTTAAAAAGTCTCAGTTTGATAGCTTAGACAAAGAGATTAAGAAAATGTTACGGGAAATTAAAAAGACCCAAGACAAGATCAACAAAGAGAACGGTACCAAAGAAAAAGCTGTTATTAGAACAGAGCAATTTATCCTTAGAAAAAAGGGTGAAAGTATTTCTGAAGGTATTGGTGGTACGATTGACCTTATAGCTGTATTCAGTGATGGATCTGCAGAGGTATATGACTGGAAGTTTGTGTCTCCGTCAATAGAGGGAGGATATGTCCAGTGGGTCCCAGGTAAAGGTTATCAGATAGTTAAGGATCCATTCAGCGTTAAGATGGATACGTACAACTTACAGATAGGTCATTATAAACAAACACTATTAGAACAATACGGAGTTACTAAAATTAGAAAATCTCGTATTGTACCTATACATATTCGTTTTAAATACGTAGATAGAAAAATTACTAGTGAAATAACTACTTTACAAATAGGAGCAGATAGTGAGTTCTTAGAGCAAATACCTGTTGCAGAAGAAATGACAGACTTTGAGTCATTAAATGTGCTTATTACAAAAGCTATTACTCGAAGTCAGCGTATGCAAGCAGAGTTAGATGGGCAAAAGTTAAAAAAAGGTAAAGAGTGGCTTTTAGTAAAAGAGAGAAAAGAAAAACTAGATCGTCAGATTAGAAAATTACAATTAAATCAAGATGTTAAATTTGTATTAGAAGGTGTCCAAGAAGAGTTAAAAGATACATTAGATAACTTAGCTGTAGACGATGAGTTTATAACTGAGAAAGGTAAGCAAGTTATCAATCCAGATTACATGGACTTAGAAGAACTGCAAGCAGCTCATGATGATGTATTATTTTATTCAGGATTTTTAAGTACATCTGATTATAATGAATACTTGAATAACGAAGCAACTGAGAAAGAAAAAGAAGAATACAATGCTATTAGAGAAAAAACAGCTGGTTTTCTAACAAACTTAAGAAGTGCAATTGAAGATAAATTAATGACACGTGCTGTTGACTTTACAGAAAATCGTGGTATTAAAGGAATTAAAGACTTTAATGTTTCTACAGATTTTATAACTGGAAAGTTTGTTACTTTATCTAAGCAAAATAATCCATATTTACGTACTCTGTACAATATAGTAATAGATATTCAACATCAGCATAGAAAATCTGTTAAAAGTCTTGCAGAAGAAATAGAAGATGTTCAAGAACCTTTACTTCAATGGGGAAATAACAATGGATATAAAGGTGTAAAAGTTTTTGATCTTATCATCAATAATGATACAGGAAATCTTATTCAGAAGTACAATAAACAATTTTTTGTAGATAGAGCTAATGCTATTAAATCTGGTAATCAAACTTGGTTAGAGCAAAACACTCAAGTGGATAAAGTAAAATTTGATAAAAAGTTTCCTATATATAGAAAGCACCAATTAGCTAGATTTAAGAGAAAATACAAAGGAAACTCTAAAGCTATAGATAGAGAGATGCTAATATGGGATAAGACCCACAACATAGTGAAGCATCCTAAAACAGCTATGTTTAGCTATGGAGGACGTTGGTTCTTGAAGGCTACAGATGTTCATATATCTGACGAATACAATAAGATACAAAATACCCCAGCTCTTAAGAATTTCTATGATTTCTACTTAGAAAAGACTGCGGAGATTGAAGAAATGATGGGACAGGAGCTCGGATCAGGATTCATAGCTAATATCCATAAGAATACTATGGAACATTTACTTGAAGATGGGTTTAAAGGAATGTCAAAATCTGTGTTAGAGTCTTTACAAATTAGAGAGCATGATCTTAGCTTTGGTGTAAGAGATGAAAATACAAATGAACTTGTTAGACGTATACCTAGATTATACATGCGCCCTTTAGTAGACGGTAAAGGTAATATAGATCACTCTCTTAAAAGTAGAGACTTAGGTAAAAGCTTACTACTATTAGGTAGTGCTGCTATGGATTATAAACTTAAAGATGATGTATTACCTGAGATTCAGACTATGCAGCTGCTTCTAGAAAATAATATTGCAACAGAAATACAAGTAGATAGCGTTACGGGCGAGATTCTGACTAATATATCAGGAGCAGCTAAAAAGATATTCAATTCTAAAGGAACTTCTAAAGTATTTAGTGAATTTGTAGATCAGTATATATATGGGTCTTCAGGGGTTAGCAAAGATTTTAATGTTCTTGGGCTTAGTGGTACTAAAACTCTAATGGCTTTAAAAATGTTACATTCTCAAACTACTTTAGGTTTAAAGACTCCTGTAGCATTCGGTGCATTTTTAGCAGGACAATTTGGATTACGACAGCAAGCATCTAAAGGAGTTTTTATTACTCCTGGAAATTTAATAAAAGCTCAAAAAGCTTTAATGTCTGCCAATCCTAAAATGAGAGCGCTAGCAGAACATTTTGATGTATATCAATTTGATATAGCTGAGCAAAGAGCAAACAAGCTTTCTAGCCGTTTAATAACTAAGCATATTACAAATGATAAGTGGTTTGCATTTTTAGGAACAGCTGATAGGGGAATAGATGCCATCGGAGTATATGCTTTAGCACTTAACTATGGGTTAAACGCAGAAGGTAAGCCTACATTGCTAAATAGATTACCAGAAGGTTCTAAAAATTTAATAGATCTTATGGAAATAGAGGAAGATCCTAAATGGTCTTCAGCAATATCTAATGTATCTGAATCTGCAAGAAACAGATACAAAGTTAAGATAGGTAACATGGACAACTCTGGAGAGATCCAATTTAGACAAGTAGCTAGAAGGATAGGTGATAAAGTAAAAGGTAGTATGTCTGATGAAGATGTAGCTCTTTACAATAATACTTTATTTCTTAGATTACTTATGCACTACAAGTCTTGGTTACCAGGTGTAGCTATGGAAAGATTTGGTAGAACTAGATATGACCATATACTTGAAGCTTTTGACCAAGGTACATGGACAACATCTTTAGGAAACTTAGGTGGAGACATAACTTTACAACAGCTTGTTAATTCAGAAGTAGGAATAGCAGAAATAATAAGTGCTTATGGGCAAGACCTTGTAAAGGTAGGATTAGATGTTGTTACATTTGGATATAGCAACTCTTTTAAAGTTAATGAAAAGAAAGCTAAAGCAGCATTTGAACAATGGGTAGCTTCAAATTCTACAAATCCTGAATTCGTAGATAGAATAAAAAATCCTGAGCAAAAAGAAAAAATGTATCAAGAGTTTCTAGACATGAAAAGAGGTAACATTAGATCTTTTATGATGGAATTCCGAGGCGCATCGTTATTATTTATGCTTATTATGCTTATGGGAGGAGATTGGGATGATGACGGTAAAAAAGACATAAGACAAACATGGGCCGGAAGACAATTGTATAAGACATTAAACAGAGCTTACAGAGAGACTGCAGTATTTGTAGATCCTAGTGAATTCTTTGACTCTAGAAGTGGTGGGATACCTCTTATATCAATGGGTACTAATATCCAAAAGCTTGCAAGTAATACTGCTGATACTTTTAGAGATATTGCATTTGGACAAAACGACCAAAAAGATAAAACAGGTCCTTTTCATTACGTACCTAAATTTGTACCTGGATTAGATGCAATATTCAATGTGTTAGAAGTAAGAGAAAGCGATAAAATTAAAGAGCGTTAAAGCGGAAGAAAAAAAAGGGGGGACAAAGTCCCGCCTTTTCTTTTTTAAAAGTAATCTTTAAGTTTAAATGTTTCTTTCTCGATGTCTATTATACTGAGGAGCTCAACGTCTTCTTCTAAAGTAACGTTAAGCTTTTTTTCTAATGCTAGTTTTCTAGATTCTGATTTGAAAAGTATTTCAGCTATTTGGCTGTCAATATTTAAGTTATGGAAATTTAAAATTTTCATTTTATATTCCGAATCAAACTTAGAATATTTACCTTCAATAAAGTACTTAAAATTTTGTGAATACTTTTCTGGAATGCTAAATTCAAACAAAACAGAATATTCGTTTGGATCAGAAGACTTTATAAAGTTTCTAAATGATTTTAAAGCACTTTCAAATTTTAAAAACACAGCCTCTGCACTAAATCTGTAAACTAAAACTAACGTATCTTGGTTTTCGCCTATAAAACAATTTAAAAGAAGCTTATCATACATGTATAGCCTTTTGTCTCCATTGAGCATTGGCATTACAAGCATTGAAGCTTTTGTTCTATTTGCTACTCTTAGTATGCATTTTGAAGGTGTTGTGGTGTCAATTGTGTTTATTTTAAAAGGTATCTTATTTAATGTAATAGTTTGTCCTATTTTAAATACTCTTCCATCTGTAAGGTCAACGGACGCAGACTTTTTGCCAATTTTATTAGTCGGCGTAAAGCTTGCATGCCCATCAACAGTTACCTCCAGGGGGGACAGAAATATTATCTTTGTGTTACGTGTCGTTGTAGTCATACCTAGAAGATTTAAGAATTAATACTTATAAATTCTAAAGGCTCTAAAGGTTTTCGTGTGTTATATAAAACTTCTTTCTCAGATGTAAGTAAGTAAACAAGTTTGAACGTCTCTGTAAATTTACAAATTCCATCGTAATGACCAAACTTATCTACATAAACTTTCAAAACATCCTGTTCGTATGAGGTGGTTCCATCATTGTTTGCAATAATCTTCTCAGCAGTCTTTGCTCCTAACCCAGGTATACCAGGTATCCCATCAGTTGAATCTCCCATAAGTGTCTGCATCCATAGAAACTCGTTAGCTTCTAATTTATTAGTACTTATCCATTCAGCTTTTTGGTAGTTAAAATGTAAGCCTGGCACCTGTCTAAGCACATCCTTGTCTGGGCTGCATATAACATAGTCATTGCTACTTTCAGCTATAATCCTAGCGTATATACTTACACAATCATCTGCTTCTAACCCTAGAATACCTTTGAAATTCCAACGTTGTTTTATGTACTCTTTAAGTGCATAAAATATAGGAGGTTTTGTACTAAGTTTTCTATTGTGTTTGTAAGGCCTGGTTTTAGCAACTCTGTATCTAAAGCATTTACCTTCAGTTAAGAATCCAAAATACTCATCAGCAGCTGTTTCAAGAAGTATAGTTTCTATTCTACTATCTATTCCTGCAATAGCTTCTTCTAGAGTATTCTTACCCATTTCATAATATATCAAGCTGTCTGCATCTATCAATGCAATTTTAGTGTTTTTCATAGTGTAAATTTAAATTTGTAAATAAAAAGGGGAGAATTTCTCCTCCCCTTTCATCAATCAAACACCAACAATTACAAAGCGTTAAGCTCCGCAACTTCCTTGTCAATAGAAGCTTTGTTTTGTAGTTTAATAAGAACAGCTTCAGCTCTCATTAACTCCCACTCTGCATCTGTTTGTTCAGCATACGTAGAACTGTGGTAAATTGATCCATTTACTCCTGATAAAGAAGAATGTACAAAGTACTGCTTACATCTAATAGCTCCATCTACATCACATGGTACTGCACCAATATGCATAGGGTCTACAAAGATGTTGTGAATCTCTCCTGAGTAGAATGAGATGTACTTAAGACCACCAAAGTGAAGACCTTTAACACATGACTGATCGTCGTTTGTGTTTACTTGGTCCCAGCTAGCTAATCTATGAGTACAACCTACTTTGATGAAGTGCCCTGGAGAAGTAAATCCATTGTCTCCCTCACAGTAAAATGCATCACCACGTGTTCCCATAATACCGGGTTGAAATAGTCTGTCTTCTACCTTCTCTGGCAAGCCTGCACCACTAATCTCCCCTGTATTAGGATCGAATGTTCTAGCATAGCGATCTACAATGTCTCCAGATTCAGTGTCATACTTGTGCATAACTTCTGTAGAGACCTTGTACCCATTCAATAACCCTTCACGAGTAATTTTCATTTGATACATAGTAGCTCTTTCTTCTGCAATACTTTCCGATAAACCTTCCTCGTCCATTAACTGTTCCTTCAGCTTTGGATGAACATACATCATATTTACAAAGTTAAAGAACTTACTAGAGAATTCTACCCCTCTCTCATCCTTAGACTTCGTAGCTAGGACAGGGTTTCTCAACCATCTAGTCCACATCTTGATAAGAGGCTCTGTAGGAACTCCTTTATCTATGGATTCGTACAATCTATCCACTAATGCTTTAGGCATAGGTATTGATGATACAACTCCTTCATTCTTTAAGAAAAACTCTCCGGTAGAAGGATTTACATGTACGTGTGAACATTTAGACTCTACTGTTTTAGTATAGTCTACTACACATAATTCTGCAAACGCACTTATGATGAGGTTGTAGTCATCTATAGTAGTTACTGAATTTACTTCATCAGCAATAGCCATCATAGAAGCATAGATTTCTTCTGTGTACTGAACTGCAAATGGAGTGTCTCCATAAGAGCCGCAGATTTTGTTTTCAATTACGTTAATTGTGATCATAGTTGTTGGTGTTAATTGGTTACTAATTTACTAATTTTTAATGACTTAGCAAAGCTATACCCAGTCTTTCTGGGTACAGCTGCTAAGTTAATACTACAAGGTCTCCCAAGTATCTCTATTTTTCGCCTTCAAATAGATAGAGATTTCCTTTTCTAATTCAGGAGTCATCTCTTCGTATTCAGTTAGACGTTCTATGTAAGATAGTAGAGGTTTAACTTCATCTGCAAACTCTTTCAAGTTGTCATACTCAGCTAGTTCATTGATATTTACAGCTACACTCTCTCCTACATCGGACAGTATGAATAGTTCTGCACTTTTGGCTTCTATCAGAGCTGCTTTATCATCCACATCTTTTATGGACTCGCAATACATCTGAAATTGAAACACTTTCTCTACAGTAGTCATTACTGCTGTTTTTCTGATTCTCTCAAACCTGAAGTTAGTATACGTATTATCTCTACGTGCTTTAAGTCTGTCATACACTTCTTTAAGTTTAGGATGAAGTGCCTTCATACCTTGTAAGAAGTTGTAGTCTTGTATATCTTCCAATTTGGAAGCAGTATACCATGATATTAATGAGTCATCCATAGTGAATCCATTGTTAGGGGTTGATTGAAGAAAGAATTCTGATATGTGTTTACAGTTAACGCCCTTCTTCATAAGCTTAACCTTGTCCTCGCTTATACGTAACAACTGTGGGGTGTCCCAAGTGTCCGATACCATATTTTGGTATGTGGTCCAAGGCTTTCCTGCCTTTTCGCCATCTTTATAAGTAAACCTAGTGGGCGCAGAGTCATAGAAGTATATAGGCTCTTTAGCATGGTCTGTCCAACTAGCATGGCCAGTATCTGGGTACACCTTATTATGCTTAGGGGCCATATCATAAAGAAGTTCAGCTGCAGTGTGCAACTCATCTTCATCAGCCTTAGTACCATAATAAATCCTATTGTCTGTGACCATAAGATCTTTAAGCTTAGGTTCAATCTTATCCCAAGTATAGTACTTGCCATCACTACGACTGCCACTCTCTCTTAAAGTGTAGGCTACTATCGTTTGGTTAACCTCTCTACGCTCGGCGGGGCTTAATCCACTGTTAACAGAATAGTTTGTAGCTGCTACTTCAACTTTTTTGAACTCAACTTCCCAATCTTCAGGAACTTCAACCTCATCATAAGAGTGATACATTGCAGACTTAGTAAGTTGCAACATAACTGCTGCATGCTTAGCTTTAACTCTAGCATGCTCTTTCTGTAAAGATAATTTGGCTGCACCAATGGCGCCAGAAATCTTAGGTAAGAACTTTGCATTAACATCGTCCTTAGTTAAAACCACTACAGAATTATGATTCCATGTGTCCGTAACATTCATGATGAAAGCATCTGTAAGTCTATTGAACGCAACTTTGTCCTTAAAATACACATGCTTAGCATCAAATCCGTCCCAACCCATAAGCTCATGTCTAGACACCTCACCTTTACCGTTAGTCGATTTGTATGATAGCTTTGTAAGTTTAAAGCCTTCAAATAATCTAGATGGTATGTGGTATCTAATTCTAGGATCTCCAGGAAATGTAGGTTTTATCATAGACTTATCTATAATACGACCTAACTTCTCAAGGATAGGATTCTCAGTACTACCAGCAATAACAGAACGACACTTAAGTATCCACTCTAAGAAATCTGTCTCATTAAGCTCTTTCTGAACCAACGTTGTTGCTTCATCAGATGCTGATTTGATAACTCCTTCTACATATCTCTTGGTAATCTCATTCCATATCACCTTTTCTCTAGATGGGGTAACATCTACACCTTCCTGCAACACAGTTTCTACGCCGTAATCGTCAACAACAACCTGTCTGATAGGACATTTGAAAGCGATAGGACCATACAATTGTTCCATTTCTAACTCTCTAAAGTCTACATATCCATAGTTAATACCTGTAACTGCAGACTTATTCTTAACCACCACAATGTGAGGTTTACTATAAGTTGAGTAGTCAGAAATAATCAAGTTATCAGTGTTGTAAACAACATTAGCTTTAAAGTTAACCTGTCTAGAGTATACTTCTTCCTCTTCGTGATCCTCTATGAAGAATTCTACATTGTCTATGTAACTTAACTGCTCTTCAATAGCCTCTCTAAACTTGCTTCTGTTGTGCCTTTTAGTACCAAAGCTTACTTCGGTATAGTTTAGCTCAGAAGTCTCCTCATAGTGGACCTTATCCCCTGTTGTTAGGATAATGTGCGGGTTAGGCTTACCTTCCTTCACATTAAATGCAGGTATAATGAAATCAGTCTTGTAATTGTAGCAATTACACTTAAACCTCTTCCCATTATGCACTGTTTCTATTGTGTAGAAATCTACGCCAGTAGATAGTGCAGACTTAGCTCCTAGACCAAATGCTCCAAAGTTCTCTGAAGTATTTCTCTTGGTAGAGTATCCTAATTCAAGGACCCCTTCAAGTCTTCTACCTCCAATACCAACACCATTATCTCTAACCTTGAAAATGTCACAGTATCCAGTACCGGTATGTTCTTCATATGTTAAGACAGATATGTTGTTATCTTGGTTAAGCTTATTTAAGTCATAGTATGTTTTATCGAAGTTACTGTCTTCGTATTGCTCTCCTCCTCTTTTGATGTAATAGTCTTCCATGACTTTTTCACCTTTAAGAATCTCTATAGCAATCTCTTTTTCTCTCTGCGAATCACACGCATTTGTCACTAACTCTCTAATAGTAGAAGCTATGGGCATAGAATATTGGGTTGACTGTAATATGTCAAATACCATTTTCTCTGCTCCTTTATTTATCTTCTTTGCTACGCCGGCAGAACCTTTTATAGGTCTGTCAATTGTTTTTATGCTCATATTAATTGTTTTACTGCGTTATAATACTCTTTTTCATACTCTGATAGCATCTCTTTTCCTATTGAGAATACCCTATGCTCTGCATTAGAATGTATTTGAGATATGTACGGTCTTCCTTTACCTTTTTTCCATTCCTTTAGTTTCTTATTTATCCATCCATCGCCATTACTAATGTCTTGATTATAAAGAGAATGGTAATGCATTCTTCTGCCTGAATACGTACTATTTGCGTGGTTTTTAAATCCTATAAACACTCCTTTACAGGCATAAGTACCGTAGAAGACTGTAATTAGAGTACCTTTCCTCATATTGAGTATTAAGTCTTCTATAGGATCTTTTTTCTTTTCTTCGTCTGTCATTTTAATTGTTTTAAACAAAAAAAGGGCCCTAATGGGCCCCTTAATTGAAGTTATACATACTTTACAATTCTTTAATCATTTCTATAGTTTTTAACACGTGCCCTTGATTTTTGGGTAAGTATAATATAGGAATGTCACCACCAAGTTCTTGCAAATGATTTTTAAATAGTTTCCATTTTAAAGGAAATGTATCATTTGCATACCCTTTTACTTCAATAATCCATTGGCCATTAGGGTCTACAAAATCAGGCGTATAAGTAATATTTCTTACTTTAAACGTGTTATTCATAAATTGCCCCCTAGTAATACTCCTGGTGCTAGGCTCTATACTATCAGAGTCAAATTCAAATCCTTCCATAAGGACGAATTTTCTCTCTTCATATAAAGCTTTAATACCTGCCTCTTCTAATTTTATATAAGTGAATAACTCTAATTTAGACCTAAACTTTATACCTTTATATGTTTTAGATGTTGCGTTTCTTACTTTTTTATTTCCTTTGGTTTGTTGTCGTTGCATTACAATTTTTTTTCAATTAATAACTTAGTGTTGTAAAATTCACCATCTAGCTCTTTAATTTGTAGTAAGAGACTTTGTTCTTTTGCATCTGCAGCAGCATCTGTTTTAAGATCAAATGATGTTCCGGTGCCTAAGTTAGAAAAAATTGAAGCACAATCTTTTAATAGTTTGTCTATTTTTTGTCGTGTATCTAAATCTGTGTAATAAGGTGTCGTCATAATTTTATGTTGATTAAGGTTTGAATCCCTCCAAATTCATGAAACTCAGCTATATAATCTGAAAGATCCTTGCAGCAATAAAGGTCAGGTATAACTATATTTGCAAGATGATATTTTTTACTAATCTTTATTGCCATAGTTTGTCCAGGGTTATTAGGATTAGTAAAATCATTATCATAAAATACAGCTATCTTTTTAAATCTCACCTTAAGGTCTGCAATTAATTTTTCATCAGGCATAATCATTTCACTCTGAAGAGCTATTGATGGTATACCCATTTCATATAAACACATTGCATCCTTAAGAGAAGAAGTAAGAATAAGTAAGGCACCTGTCTCCGGTAATTGTTTATATCCTTGTACATGCTTGTTGGTAGTATTACTACTCCACTTACGATCCCCATAAGGGCAGTATATTTTATACTTTTTACCAATTGTGTATGCGTAGGTTAAACTACTACAGCTGAATCTATTAGCATTAATCCAATAATGCGAAATAGGAGAGACTTCAAATTTAAGTAAAGTCTGTTTAGTAATCAAATATCTTTCCCAAAATAATTGATCTAATTTTGACCAAGGTCTAGTCTTCTTTTTAATGATAGTTAGTTTCTGAGGTGTAGGTTTCTTATTAGTAATAATAGCCATATACCCCATTGTAAATAACGTACCAGCTTCTTTAGAAGATAGTCCAAGGTTAAAATCAGTATCAATTATAGTTAAAGCTTCTATAAAATTACAAGAATACTTATACTTAACATAGTTAAAGCAGTCAAAAGTGTGATCAGGATGACCAAAGTCCTTGTATAGTAGCTTTCCTTTCCAGTAAACCACGCTTACACTTGGGCTTTGATCTTTCCTAATATCACTACAAAACTTCTTATTGCACTCTATAAAATTTGGGCAGTAGTATCTGAATATATCATACTCGCTAATCTTAGCAAGTATTACATCCGTGTGAAGGTGTTCCTCACTTTTCCTGCTCTTAATCATAGGTTTTAATTATTATACCCAGCTATCGTTTTCATCCGAAGAAACTCCATCAGGTTCAACTACAGCTAGTTCAGGTGCAAAAGTTCCCCACACTAAATCAGTGTTAAACTCTGCATTAAAACTACCATAATCATCATTAAGAGACTTGATAATTAAGTCATCTCTTTGAGGCTTAACTCTACCAAAACACTTAAGGTATACAGATTGGTATTTACCATCTTTAACACCTATAAGTAACCTAGCTTGGTTAGTTGATAAGATACTAACTAAAGCTTTAAGTTCAGTTGTATCACCTTTAACAATCTTATCCATTGTATCGAATACTACTTCATCACCATATGCTACGTTAGCCCATGCTTTGATAAAGTTAATCAAAGTCTCTTCGCCAGTATATACTTTTCGAGAAGTGTTAGGCATTTTCCACCAGTCATATGTAGGTACGCCTTCTGACCATGTAGATTGACCAATAGCATTCATCCATTGATTTTTACCTGATTGAGATACTCTCTCTTTGTTCTGCATAAGAATTTCCATACGTGTAGTAAGGTCTTCGTTTTTAATCCAGAATGTTAGTTTAAAGTATTCTTCTCCACTGAATTCTACATAATAGTTAGGTTCAGTCTTAACCTTAATGTCCATTGCGTGAAGCTCTGCCATTGAAGGGTTGATTGCAACTACATTAAAATTGCTAAGTCCAGAGTATAATTTAATACCTCCACCTGTTACTTCTTGTTCGCTTGAATTACTTTTAATAGCCATTGTTTGTTTTTTTAATAGTTAAATGATTCATTTGTTTCATCTGATGTGCCAGATTTAATTTGATTTTCCCAGTGCTCTCCTTCTAAAGAACTTTCTTGGGAAGGAGTTAACTTATGAGATGCAATTGTTTGCCCGTCATCCTGCTCTGCGATAGTGTTGTAATCCTCTCTAGCTTCGTGCTCAAACTCAACCTCTTCGATGCTTTGTATTAAATCTACTTGTTCTAAGTCTACAGTCTCAAGAGCTACTTCAGTAGGTGTATCATCTACAAAGTTAAAAGACATTCTGCGCTTTCTTGACGCTTTCTTACCCTTCAATACTGGGTGCTTAAACATCTCTGTTAATTCCCATCCTTCTAAGTTGTACTTAGCTTTGATTCCTGGACGGTCGATTCCGTTCTCTAAATCTAATAAGATCATAGAGGTTGTAATAGTCGTAGGTGTTTCCATCTTTGTTGTGTTTCCTGTTTGCGTTGTTGGTACGTTTGCTTCAATCATTGCTTTAGTTTTAAGCGGTTAATCAATAAAAATATTTGACCAGTCTAAGGGCATAGTCTTCCCTTTTAAATGTTCGCATCTACTTCCTGCAGTAATATCATCTAAAGAGTCAAAAGAAATCATAGTTTTCTCATCTTCTCTGTATAAATAACCTACTGCGTCAGCATTTGCGCATGTAATCTGCTTAATCTTACCAGTAAGGTCTAAGTCTTTAACAGCTACTTCCTTACCTTTCTTCTCAAGCATTTTATCCTTAAGATGTCCAACTAAAATGATGTGATCTGCTAGAGTGTTCAGTTTGTCCATCCATCTTTTGTATGCTATTCGTAAATACAAAAAGCCTGCGCCGTTAGGCAAGGATAATACTGAAGCTCCAGGATTCTTTACATCAAAGTTTTTACCCATAGGAGTTTGCATATACAATACTTTAGCATCAGCTTCACACCATTCCTCAAGTTTTGAGATAGTATCAATAGCTACATATTTATATGGCTTTTTAGCTTCATGAATTGATTTACCAACTTCTCCAAGTTCTTTAAGGTTAGACACTTTTATTTTAAGTGCATCAACCATATCAGATCCATCTTCCAAGTCAATAATTAAACAATCATCAAGCTGTGATAATACAGTAGTTTTGCCAATCTTTGGCGCACCATATATTATCATGTTTTTTGGCGACTTTCTAGACGCCTTTGTTTTAGTTTTTGGTAATTTCATTTATTTTAAATTTTACCGCTGACTGTTCCGCCAGGCCGTTTAATAATACCTCCTAGACCTGCATTCTCTCGAATACCAGTCATATAGGCCTTGCAACACATAGCGTCAGGTGATACTATCACACCGTCCTCTACTTTAATTGTATGTTTAGCCAGTTCTAGCTTGGATCCACATATTTTACACTCAAACTTTGCCATTTTTTAATACTTAGTTAACATTCAATGCGGATAAATCGTATATATTTACCTTATGAAAAAAGAATCAAAAATAATATATCTACTGTTGATGGTTATAGTGTATACTTTAGCTATACTTTAACCACCTTTTCGTTTATTTATGGATTTATCGTACAATACTACCAGTACTACGAAGACTGATAAACATATAAAGAATTCTTTTTCTGTCATTTTACTTGTATTTAGTTAATAAATTATGTATCTCTTCGTCAGCCCAATTGTAACACTCGTGTGGTGTAGCGAATTGTTTAGAGGATTCTGTAACCCAATTACCAGTTTTCTTGCCTCGTTTATACACTCCGCATATCCATCCTGAACCTGCGTTAGCTAAAGGGCTGACTTGTACCCAGTATCCTATACCAAGGTGGTAGTCTATATCTCTTTCGCTCATCTCTTAGTCTTGTTTTAGTTAAAATATATACCTAATTGTATTCCAGGGTATAATACTATTATGAAGTCTTCTAAAGTCTGCAATATAGCCACGCTTTAGGTTTCTTTCATATCTAATATTTTTACCTCCATACTGAGAGATTTTATCCTCTTGTATATCTGGTTTCCACAAATGCTCTTCAGCTTTTGTTTTGTCTATCAGATTAGCTTGATGCTTGTTTTCGTTATGGGTTAGAAATATAACCTCTGCAAGAACTTGATCTTTGTAATCTACATAGTCATTTAGCATCTGAAATAAGTATTTGTAATCTTCTACCCATGTTTTTGTCACAATAACTGGACTGAAGTTAACATGTACATCATAGCCTGCATCTATAAATGCATTGATAGCTTTAATTCTATCAATAATTTTAGATGTCCCAGGCTCGTGTATAGTAGACATATACTGAGGCATAAGACTAAACCTAATACGTATCTTACCTTCAGGATCATACTCAATCAACTTAGGGTTCACATACTTAGTAGCAAACGATCCCATAGCAACAGGATGATCTTTAAAGAAATCAAAGATGTTTTCCCAATCGTGATACTTAAGATGCAAAGCAAAGTCTTCATTACAACTGATGTCGTATGTAGTATAGTCTGCATGCGTCTGATTAGGTTTGTTAACAGGCGTAAAGAATGCGTGGTTATTTACTTCTGTAAGTATATCACCAATATTCTGTGCAATTGTTAATCCTTTAGGTTTGTTTCGTTTCATGTAGCAATAGCTACAATCGTACAAGCAGCCGTGACCAAAAGAAGGAGTAATAAAGTCCGTAGATCTACCACTCGTTTTAATGTCAAGCGCTTTTCTATTAACTTTTGTTATCATTTTAGTTCTCTTTTAGTTGTTGAATTCTGTTTGCTAATTTTAAATTAGCTATATTTATAGCTGATATAAAAGGAGTTTCTTTAATATCCATGTTGGATTTTAATACTTCCTCCAACTCCTCTATTACTTGCTTATTGACATAAGCCTCAATTCTTAGTGTAATATCTCGTAAGTCCATCTTAGTCTTGTTTTAGTTGTTGGATTTTTAACTACTCTTTAGTTCTTTAATCAAATTTTCTAGTTGTTCAAGTGTCATACTCATTCTTTCAGTACCACATTCGATTTCTATCTTTTTCTTGGTTAAGGTAATTGTAAAGTCCCCCTTTTCAATGTCAATTTGATTATCAAAGTTCGGCTCCCATTCTAAATTTCTATCTATTTTCATCTTAGTTTTGTTTTAGTTCGTGTATTCTTTCGCTTAATTTTACTGAGGCATTGTAGTATTCAGCTAATTCAAGTTGCTCTTCCAACTCCTCGATTACTCGTTGCTTGGTTTGTGATTCTAAATAATCTATGTACTTATCTTGCATTTTACTATAATTAGCAACTGGTACATCTGTCATTCCTTGTCGTTTACATTCCTTATCTGTTGTCTTTGGTCTTTTCATCTTAGTCTTGTTTTAGTTCGCATTTAACGTCTTCTGTTTCCCCAAAAACTGCACATATAGTTTCCTTTGAAAATCCATCTAACTCCATAGCTAACGTAAAGGCTTCTTTAATAGCGTAAGGATAAACACAGTTAGCTGTATCTATCGTATGCTTTGCGGTTTGGTCGTTTACTTTAATTACTATCTCCATCTTAGTCTTGTTTTAGTTTATATTCCGTATTCCGATATGCGATATTGTCTCTATTATCTCCTATATTTGAGACAAGAATTTATCTCTATCCTAGTGATACCTAGTCAATGGTTGGGAAGG
>Ga0075444_10000094_pt1 | contig 47691 bp, 44 predicted proteins | sample CoawatmetaG01DNA_FD_76836 | JGI IMG/M metagenome (GOLD analysis project Ga0075444, IMG submission 76836) | Marine microbial communities from the West Antarctic Peninsula - Coastal water metaG017-DNA | ecosystem: Environmental > Aquatic > Marine > Coastal | place: Atlantic Ocean: West Antarctic... | reverse complement strand
GGCTAAATAATACTTATATAGATATCTATTATTTTTTTTAAAATTTACTAATTAACAAGATGAAAAAAATTCTAATACGTTTAAAAAGTTATATTAATTATTTTTTTTTAAATCAATATCAAATTTTTTTTATTAAACATAATTATGATGTTTTTGAATCTTTTAAAAATGATAATTCAAAACAAAAAATTATTCTACTTGAGATTAATAGAACTGAGTCAAATACAATTGCTTACAGTTATCTTGCAAATCAATTATCTAAAAAATCAAAAGCAAAGTTAGTTGGCTACTCGCATCTAATTCCTCGAAATTCTTTTAAGAAAACAATTTCGAAAGTTAGAAATTTTTTTGGTAATCCCATTTATAGTGTTTATAAGTCATTCGGAGTAGATTCTTTTGTTACTCCTTCATTAAATAATTCTTTGTTTCAAGAAAGTGATTTGATATATAAAGAGCATTTAAATTTAATAAATAGCAAAAACGACATAGAAGATATCACTATTTATGGTCTTAATTTTGGCGATTTAATATATGACTTTTTTTTAACTAGTTATAAAGAGCCAACAATTGATATCAAGTCTAAAAGATTTAGAGCTCATCTAAAGTATTGTGTGCAGCTTATAGTTTATTGGAACAATTTTTTTATTGATAATGATGTTGAGGCTATTAATGTAAGTCATACTTGTTATGCTAATGCTATTCCATTAAGGATTGCAGTAAATCTCGGTGTAAATTGTTTTCAAACTACTGATTGTCACATTTATAGGCTTAGTAAAAATAATCTCTATGCGTATAAAGATTTTATTGATTTTAAAAAAAATTTTTCAAAACTAGAACATAAAGAAAAAATTACTGGAATTAAAAAAGCCAAACAAAGGATTGAAAAACGTTTGTCTGGTGATGTGGGAGTTGATATGGCCTACTCAACCAAATCTGCATTCAACCCCCCATCTCAATACAGATTGTTAAGCAAATCTAACAAAACTAAGATTCTTTTAGCTCCACACTGTTTTTTTGATAGTCCTCATCCCTGGGGTTTAAATCTTTTTCCCGATATATTTGAATGGCTTACTGAATTAGTTAGAATATCAAACTTAACTGATTATGAATGGTATGTAAAAACACATCCAGACTTCCTTATTGAGACAAAAACTCTTGTAGATGAGTTTTTTAAACCTCATTCAAAATTCAAAATGCTTCCTGCTAATGCATCTCATCTTCAATTAGTTGAGGAAGGTATAGACTTCGCATTAACTATGTATGGCACAGTTGGATTTGAGTATGCAGCTATGAATAAGCCAGTAATTAACGCCTCTTTAAATAATCCACATATTGCTTATGATTTTAATATTAATCCAAAATCTAAAGAAGAATATACAAAAATCTTAATGAATCTAGAGGATGTTAAGCACAAAATTAATTTAAACGATGTTTATGAGTATTACTATATGCAGCATTTGCATTACCATAAGAATTGGCTTTTTAAAAACCATTCTAAATTTAGTGCTGATTTAAAATTAAATAAAGGTAAAAATTCTTGGGATGTTTACTCATATTGGATAGATAATTGGTCACAAAAGAGACATGAAGAAATTTTGGATACTGTAAACAAATTTATAGCATCAGATGACTATCGACTAATTGTTGATTAATCAAATTAATTTTTTATAGGTTAATATGAATTATTTAATTTACAATAAAAAATAAAATGAAATTTTCTATAATAACACCCAATTATAATGGCTCTGAGTATATTGAAGAATGCATAAAAAGTGTTTTGAGACAGAAGGTTGATTTTGAACATATAGTTATTGATGGCGCATCTACAGATTCGAGTTTAGAAATTCTAAAAAAATACCCACATCTGAAAATTATTAGTGAGCAGGACGATGGTATGTATGATGCAATTAATAAAGGCATATCAATATCTAAAGGAGACTATATCGCTTATTTAAATTGTGATGATAGATATACTGATGGAGCTTTATCAATTGTTCTGGAGTTATTTAAAAAAAACAAAGATATTGATTATGTTTATGGAAATTGTAGATTTATCAATTATTTGGAACAGGAGATTTATATTTATAGAGTCCCACCATTATTTGACAACTTGATTGCTAAGATGACAGTAATTCCCTGGGCACAACCATCTATATTTTATAAGAAGCGAGTCTTTGACTCTTTAGGGGTTTTTAGTAGTAAATATTCTCTAGCCTCTGATTATCATTTTATGAAAAAAGTTATTTTATCTAAATTTAAAGGACATAAGGTCAAAATAGTCTTATCATCTTTTATGAAAAGAGCTGATGCATTAAGTGTAAAAAATTCCAATGACATGATTGATGAAGTTAATATGATAAAGATCGAACTGGGCCATAAAGATAAGCCTTTTCTAGACTTTTGCTTCAATTTGTATCGCAAAGCATATAATTTTCATACTTTTTTTAAAAAAACTAAATAATCAATGAAACCTGATTCAACAAGCATAACTTCCAAGACTTTGCATTTATATTGTACAAATTCAATAGCGAAAGTTTTTTTTATTTTTGCATTGTTTCCATTTGTTTCATTTGGAACTAACTCTATGGATAGTCAACCACATTATATTTTTCTATCTATCGTAAGTTTTATATTATTTGCTACTAGTGGTGGAATTTTTAAAAAATCTATTGGCCTTCTTTTAATACTAACCTTTATTTTAATAACTTTAATCTCAATGGAGGAAAATTTTGGTTTTATATTTTTAAGAGGCATTGGGTCCTATTTAGGTTTTTTTATGACTTTAATAGTATCAATAATTTATTTTGAAAGATATGGGGTGCCAATAAAAACTATTATTTTGGCAAATTTAGTATATTTATTTGCTGGTTTGCTACAAGTTTTTTATGGAGGATTAGTGCTAGAATTTTTAGTACATTCAAACACTTCTAGCGCCGTACTGAAAGATGGGGTAATGAGTCTTACTTCTGAACATACTTTTTTTGGTATAGTTTTATACTTTTTTAGTTGGATTTTATTAGTAATTTATGATTACAATCCCCCTAATAAAGTCAAAGTACTAATTGTAATTAATATTTTATCTATATTTATATTAGCAAAATCTACAATGGTTATTTTATATTTAGTAGTAAGTTCAATAGCATATTTACTTAGATATTGGAACAAAAAAGCCTTACTAAAAAAAGTATTATTTGCTTTATTAATAATTGTTTCTGCTTTTTATTTTTTTACAGAAATAGTTACACTCTCTAGGTTTTCAAATTTAGTTTATGCAGGAGGCAAGGTATCTGACGTAGGGATGTTTGTTAAAATTACTAATGTTGTAGCTTCGGATGCAAGTATTAATGATAGGCTATTAAATGTAGTGTTTCCATATTATGGTTTTGTAAGAAACTTTGGTTTTCCTGGTGGGCTGAATTCCTATAGCAATATGTCTTATATATTGATTGAGCACTTTAACGGATATTTTTGGTCTGGTATTGGGAGTAATAAAATCTTGTCATTTACTGGTGCGTTTATTTATGAGCTTGGCGCTCTAACAATTTTTATCTTCTTTTACTTTTATCAGTTTTTAAAAGACAGTAAAAATCCTAATAGGTTTTTTGAGATAGCTTTATTGTTTGTTATACTGCATAGTGCAATTGCCGTTGCATTTTCTTTGATTCCTATTTTTATAGCTATCATGTATTATAAAAAGACTCATCCTAAATTTCATCTATAAAAATGATGTTTTTTTGTATTCTTAAAAAAAATAATACAAATGATATTTATACTAAGTATCAATTATTTATGCAATTTATATTTGTTTATTTGCAATGAAGTTGCTTCAAATTAATACTAGTTTAAATAGTACTGCAACTGGAAAAATAGCTAATCAAATCAGCGAGATGTGCATTTCCAATGGATATGATAGTTTTCTAGCATTTAGTGGAAGATACCCTGAAAATAATAAAACTGATAATACAATTAGGATTGGCTATAAATTTGACTTTTATTGGCATGCTTTAATTACTAGATTTTTTGATAGACATGGCTTTGGATCTATTAGGGCAACAAAAAAATTATTAAAAAAAATTGATAATATAAAACCAGATATTATTCATCTTCATAATGTACATGGATATTTTATAAATATAGAAATCTTATTTAATTATTTGGCTGCTACCAAGATACCAGTTGTTTGGACATTGCATGATTGTTGGTCATTTACTGGACATTGTGCTCATTTTGAGTATATTGATTGTAACAAGTGGCAAAAATCTTGTCATACTTGTCCTCAAAAATCTTCATATCCTGCAAGTTTAATAGTTGATAATTCTAAAGATAACTTTGTAAATAAAAGGCGCTTATTTAATTCTGTTAATAATTTAACAATTGTTCCTGTTTCAAATTGGCTAGATTCTAAATTAAAGAATTCTTTTCTTAAAAATTATTCATCAAAAGTTATACATAATGGGATTGATCTAAAAGTTTTTAAACCTAGAGCTCAGGAAGTTTTTGAAAGAGATCTTAATAAAGAAAAAAAATTTATTTTGTTGGGGGTCGCATCAGTTTGGTCGAAAAAAAAAGGTTTGTATGAATTTATTAAGTTAAGTAAGCGTCTTAATGAAGATTATATTATAGTATTGGTTGGTGTCGGTGAAAAGTTAAAGAAGAAACTGCCAAAAAATATTATTTCAATAGCAAGAACTTCAAATCAAGATGAGTTAGCAAAACTTTATTCTAGTGCTGATATATATTTAAACCTCACTTTTGAGGATACTTATCCAACAACAAATTTAGAGTCAATTGCATGTGGGACTCCAGTAATAACTTATAGAGCTGGGGGGAGTCCTGAAACAGTTAAAGATGGTGCAGGTTTTATTTTAACTCCAGGAGATATGGATGCTCTTGTGGGGAAAGTTCAAGAATTGAAGGGGAGTGCTATTCCCGCAGTATCATCAAAATTTCTGAGGGAAATTGCAATTGAAAAGTTTGATAAAGATAATAATTTTTTACAATATTTAGATTTATACAAAAAAATTCTAGGATTATGAAATGAAAATTTCTATAATTACTATTTCCCTAAACAATGAAAAAGTCATTAAAGAAACTATTGAATCTGTTTTAACTCAAAATTTTAGTAATATAGAATATATAATAATTGATGGCGGCTCTTCTGATGGTTCAATTGATATTATTAATGCTTATTCTGATAAAATAGATCATATCATTTCTGAGCCAGATAATGGAATATATAGCGCAATTAACAAGGGTTTGAAAATTGCAACTGGTGAAGTAATAGGTCTTTTACATGCAGGTGATTTATTCTATGATGGTGATGTTCTTTTAAAGGTTCAGTCCTCTTTTAAAGAAAATAATCCTGACTTAATTTATGGTCATTCAGTAGTTTTTGATAAAAATAGAGATAAATTAGTTAGAAAAAATATTAGCCCTATATTTAAGGAAAATTTAATGAAGTTTGGATGGTTTCCCTCTCACCAAAGTATTTATTTCAAGACTAGTATTTTGAAAAAATGTGGAAACTACAATGAGAGTTATAAAATTGCTGGTGATTATGAGTTTCTTTTGAGGATGCTTCTTGTTTTTAAACTTAAAGCTATTAGGGTTGATAGTTTTCTTGTTAAATTTTATTTGGGCGGGGCTAGCTCAAAGAATATAATTAGCCTTATGGAATCAAATTATGAGTGTTACAAAGCTTGGAAGAATAACAATCTTAATATTTCTATTTATACATTGCCATTAAAGGTATTACGAAAACTTGGTCAAAATTTTTTGCAATCTTTTAGGTATTTCACTAATGGATAAAAGTTTTGCATATAAACTTATTTCGAAGTTTGGGATTAATATTTCTTCTGATGAATACTCTAATATAACTTTCTTTGGGGCCTTTAAAAAAACTATTGCTAATTTCTGGAAAAGTCTATTACTTAAGTATTGTATGTATTCAGTTATTCTAGCGCCATTAAACTATAGGCTTATAAGGCCTTATCTATGGAAAAAATTAGGCTGCAAGGTTGGAAAAAAAGTTTTTATTGGTTATGGAGTTTGGTTTGATTTTCATTATTCTGATTTGATAGAAATTGGCGATAATGTTCATATAACTAATATGTGCTTATTGCTTTGCCATCAGAGAGATATATCGAATTATTTAGTTGGCGATAACGCGGCAAATTTACCATATTTAAAAGAAAAAATAATTATTGAGAGAGGGGTAATGATAGGAATGAATAGTACAATAATGCCTGGTGCGAAAATTGGAGAAGGTTCTATTATAGGTGCTAATTCTTTAGTTATAGGGGATATACCTCCTTGGAGTATTGCTGCTGGGAATCCTGCAAAAGTAATTAGAAATATTAGATCTAAATAATGAATATATTAACTTTTGATATTGAAGAATGGTTTCATATTCTCAATCACCCTTCAACTGACAATGAGTCCAGTTGGGGTGATTATGAGTACAGACTCAAACAAAATCTTGATCGAATTCTTACTTTACTCCATGATAGCAACAATGTTGCTACTTTTTTTTGTTTAGGTTGGGTTGCAAGGAGATATCCTGAAATTATCCAACTTATTTCATCAGCGGGTCATGAAATTGGAAGTCACTCAAACTCTCACCAACTAATTTATCGCCATGATAGAAGTTTTTTTAAAAATGACTTAGAAATTTCAATTAAATTATTAGAAGATATAACAGGAGATAAAGTTATTTCATATAGGGCTCCAGGTTTTTCTTTAGTAGAGGAAACTTTATGGGCTTTTGAGGAATTGATTGAACAAGGTGTTGAGTATGATTGTTCAATTTTTTTGGGAAACCATTCACATGGTGGCAGGATTAAATCTTTTGGATTAAATCCATCGGTTATAAATATTGATGGGAATAAAATAAAAGAATTTCCTGTAAACTCTTTCAATTTTTTCAATAAAGAAATTCCTTTTTCTGGAGGTGGTTATTTTAGATTGTTACCATACCAAGTAATCAAACGTCTAATGCGTACTTCTGAATATAATATGGCATATTTTCATCCTAGAGACTTCGATGAAAACCAACCAATTATTAAAGATTTAAGTTACCTTAGATTATTTAAATCATATTATGGTCTAAAAAACTCTTTTCCAAAAGCTATAAAATTTCTTAATGAATTTGATTTTGTTAATTTATCTGATGCAGATAAACTAGTTGACTGGGATAAAGCGCAACAATTTAGTTTAATAAATGGAAATTTACAGCAAGTTAATTATGGATAATTTAGATCAAATAATGAGTATTACCCCCTACTTCATTGCTTTTTTTGCGACTATTATAAGTATTTTAGTATATCGACCTTTGGCTGATCGATTTGGTCTGGTGGACATTCCATCTGAGAGAAAGCAGCATCAAGGTCGAATTCCTTTGATAGGTGGCCTATCTATGTTTATTGGAATAAGCTTGGGCTTATTTAATTCTAATATCATAAGCACTGAAACAAGTTTAATATTTTTTTTTATTGGCTCATTAGTTCTTGTATTGGTAGGATTAATTGATGATTATCGTGGGATTACTTCTAGTAAGAGAATCATTGTTCAGATTTTAGTTGCTTTCATGGTTGTTAAATATGGAGGTGTTCTGCTTTTTGACCTTGGAAGTCTTATTACTATTGAGCGCCTACATTTGGGTATTTTTTCAATAGTCTTTAGTGTATTTGCAATAGTTGGGGTAATAAACTCACTGAATTTTTCAGATGGTATTGATGGTTTATCTGCATCCTTGAGCTTAGTAACTTTTTTTTCAGTTGCTTTTTTTGCCTATATGGCTAAGCAAAATTATGCATTTGCTCTTATGTTTTTATTTATTGCTAGTATCGTAGCATTTTTAATTTTTAATATTGGATTAGGTAAAGATAGTAAGTTTAAAATTTTTATGGGGGACGCAGGGAGTACTTTTTTAGGTTTAGGTGTCGCCTGGTCATTAGTATCATTCTCTCAGGGTGATAATATTATATTTTCACCAGTCATTGCTCTTTGGATTTTTGCAGTACCTTTAATGGATACTCTTTTTGTTATGATTAATAGAGTTACACATGGAAGATCACCATTTTCACCTGATCGAAAGCATTTGCATCATTTTTTTATTAATTCTGGCAGAACAGATAGAGGGGCATTGGTTATTATTGTTACTTTTTCAATTTTAATGGCTTTCATTGGAATAATAATGGAGTTGAATGAAGTTTCTGAAAGAGTTATGTTTTCTCTTTTTCTTATTACTTCTTTAATTTATTATTTTGTTTTAAGATATGGTTGGAAATTAATATATTCTAAAAATATACATACAGATTAAGGGTTTATTAAAGTATGAAAAAAATTCTTTTAACTGGAGGACTTGGATATATTGGTTCGCATGTTTGTATTGAGCTTATTGAAAAAGGCTATGAAGTAATTATTATTGATAATCTTTGTAATTCTTCAATAAAGGTTTTAGAGCGTATAGAAAAAATAACTGGATCTCAACCTATATTCTTTAAAGACGACATTAGGAATAAATACGGTCTTCTTAAGATTTTTAATACATACTCTATAGAAAGTGTTATTCACTTTGCTGGACTTAAATCTTTAAATGACTCAGTAGATAATCCAATAGCTTATTATGATAATAATATTATTGGTACAATTAATTTACTGACAATAATGGCGCAAGTTAATTGTAAATCTATTATTTTTAGTTCCTCTGCTACTGTATATGGTGATACTCAAGATGTACCTATAAAAGAAAATTCTCTATTATCAGCATCTAATCCATATGGACAATCAAAGTTATTAATAGAAAATGTTTTACAAGATCTATTTATTTCAGATAATAATTGGAATATAGCGATATTACGATACTTTAATCCAGCTGGATCTCATAATAGTGGGCTGATTGGTGATTCTCCAAATGGAGTCCCTAGTAATTTATTTCCATATATTTCAAGGGTGGCAAATGGAAAGCTTGATAAATTAATCATATTTGGTAATGATTATGATACTCATGATGGAACTGGTGTTCGAGATTACATTCATGTTTTAGATTTAGCTAAAGGACACATTAAGGCTTTAGAAGTAATAAGAACTTATTCAAAAGTTCTAGTCGTGAACTTAGGAACAGGAAAAGGATATTCTGTTCTAGATGTTGTTAAAGAGTTCGAAGTTGCATCAAATCGATCAATTCCATATGAATTTGTTGCAAGGAGGATAGGGGATGTTTCAGAGTGTTATGCCGATCCATCACTTGCTCTTAAGTTACTTAATTGGCAAGCAGATTTTAAATTAGATCAAATGTGTCGAGATGCTTGGAATTGTGAGAAGACTAGTTCTAATGATTACGATTTATAAATTAGTAAAAAATTAAAAATTAAAAATTAAGTAATTAGTAAATTAAATCAAGTTAATATAAATGAAGTTTAAGAAATCATATAAGCTGTGTTTATGTAAAGTAATTTTTACACAGTTGATTAACGAAGAAATAATGGGTAGTATTCTATGAAAATCGCCATCGCAGGCGCTGGTTATGTCGGCTTATCTAATGCTATGCTATTGTCTCAAAATCATGAGGTAATTGTCTTTGATATTAGTATTGTAAAGATAGAGCAATTAAATAATAAAATATCACCTATTGTTGATCCAGAAATTGAAGATTTTTTGGCAAATAAAAATATCAATTTCGTAGCTACAAACCATAAAGAGCTAGCTTATAATGATGCTGATTTTGTCATTATTGCTACGCCTACAAATTATGATACAGCTCGTAATTACTTTGATACAAGCTCTGTGGAGAATGTGATTCAAGATGTTATCGATATTAATCCAAATGCAGTGATGGTAATCAAGTCTACTTTGCCGGTTGGCTATACTGAAAGTACTAAGGCTAAGTTTAATTGTTCTAATATTTTATTCTCACCAGAGTTTTTAAGAGAGGGTAGTGCTCTTCATGACAACCTTTACCCTTCACGCATTATTGTTGGTGAGCAATCTGCTCGTGCTAAACAGTTTGCTGACTTATTGGTAGAGGGAGCAATTAAAGAAGAAATTGATGTATTAATGACTAACTCAACTGAAGCTGAGGCGATTAAGCTTTTTTCAAATACCTATTTAGCAATGCGAGTGTCGTTCTTTAATGAGTTAGATTCTTTTGCAGAAACTCATGAGCTAAACTCCAGAGAAATAATTGAAGGCGTTTGCTTGGACCCTCGTATAGGGTCTCATTACAACAACCCATCATTTGGCTATGGAGGCTATTGCCTGCCAAAAGACACTAAGCAGTTAAGGGCTAGTTATAAAGATGTTCCAAATAATTTAATTAGCGCCATTGTAGATGCTAATACAACTCGTAAAGATTTTATTGTAGATTCAATTATCAGTAAAAATCCTAAAGTAGTAGGAGTGCACCGCCTTATTATGAAAAGTGACTCTGATAATTATAGAGAATCTTCAGTCCAAGCTATTATTGAGGCAATTATGGCTAAAGGTATTAAAGTGATAATTTATGAGCCAATAATTAAAGAGAGTGAGTTCTCTGGTTCAGAAGTGATTAAAGATCTGGATGATTTTAAGAAGTTATCTGATTTAATCGTTGCTAACCGAATGTCTGATGATATTAGTGATGTTAAGGATAAGGTTTATACAAGAGATTTATTTAATGGTAATTAAGGTAATTGTATGAAAGTTTTGATAACGGGTGCAGCTGGCTTTATTGGTTCAGCGCTTTCAATTAAGCTCTTAAAAAAAGGGAATCAGATAATTGGCATTGATAATCATAATGATTATTATGATCCTAGTCTAAAAGAAGCGCGGTTAGCCCGTCATATAAACCATAAAAACTATACTCATATTCGGATGGATATTGAGAATGGCAAAGCTGTTGAAATGCTTTTTAAAGAACACCAATTTGATAGAGTAGTTAATCTAGCAGCGCAAGCTGGTGTTCGATATTCTATTGAAAATCCACTCGCTTATATTAATACTAATATGGTTGGTTTTGGTCATATCTTAGAAGGTTGTAGGCATAATAGTGTTGGCCATCTAGTTTATGCATCAAGTAGTTCGGTTTATGGATCCAATACCAAAATGCCTTTTACAGTTCATGATAATGTGGATCACCCACTGAGCCTCTATGCAGCAAGTAAAAAAGCTAATGAGCTGATGTCCCATACTTATAGTCATTTATATAATTTACCAACAACAGGATTACGTTTTTTTACGGTCTATGGTCCCTGGGGTCGTCCAGATATGGCACTATTTAAATTTACTAAGGCAATATTGGCAGGTGAAAAAATTTCAGTATTTAATTATGGAAAGCATCGAAGAGACTTTACTTATGTCGATGATATTGTTGAAGGTGTTATTCGTGTATTAAATGTACCTGCTTCACCAAATCCAAACTGGAATGCTAATACTCCAGATCCTGGAAGCTCCAAAGCACCTTGGCGTATTTATAATATTGGTAATAATTCACCAGTTGAGTTGCTGGACTACATTAGAGCGATTGAAGAGGCGTTAGGTGTTAAAGCAGATAAAGAGCTCTTACCAATTCAGCCAGGAGATGTTCCAGATACTTACGCAGATGTTGATGACATGGTTAAAGAGTTTGGTTACAAGCCTTCAATGAATGTTAAACAAGGTGTTAAGAATTTTGTTGATTGGTTTAAAGATTACCACAATCTATGATTACAGATAAAAATATAAAAATTGCAATTATCGGCTTGGGCTATGTAGGTTTGCCACTAGGAGTGGAATTTGGAAAAATATTTGATACTATTGGATATGATATAAGTAAGATTAGAGTTAAAGAGTTATTAGCAGGAAATGATATAACACTTGAGGTTGACTCTAATGAGCTGAAAGAATCGTTGAAGTTAAGCTTCACGAATGATGTTAAAGATATTAAGAAATGCAATATCTTTATTGTTACTGTTCCAACTCCAATTGATAGTCATAAAAAGCCAGATTTAGGACTTCTTACTGATGCTACTGAAACTATTGGTAGGTTGTTAAAAAAAGATGATATTGTTATTTACGAATCTACTGTATATCCTGGGGCAACAGAGGAGATTTGTGTTCCAATTCTTGAACAAAAATCAGGTTTTAAGTTTAATAAGGACTTTTATTGTGGTTACTCTCCTGAAAGAATTAATCCAGGTGATAAAGAGCATCGCCTTACAATGATTAAAAAAGTGACATCTGGCTCAACAAAGGAGATTGCCCAAAAGGTCGATAAACTATACCAAAGAATCATTACTGCAGGCACTCACAAAGTAGAGAGTATTAAAATAGCTGAAGCCGCTAAAGTAATTGAAAATACTCAGCGCGATATTAATATTGCATTGATTAATGAGTTAGCAATGATTTTTAATATGCTTGATATTGATACTGAGGCTGTTTTAAAAGCTGCAGGTACAAAGTGGAACTTTCTTCCATTTCAACCTGGTTTAGTGGGTGGGCATTGCATTGGGATTGACCCATATTATCTAACTCATAAAGCTATTGAGATTGGCTATAACCCAGAAATGATTCTTGCTGGTAGGCGTATAAATGATAGTATGGCCTCTTTTGTTGCTGACCAAGTGGCAAAATTAATGATTAAAAAACGTATTCATGTAATTGATGCAAATGTCTTAATTATGGGCTTAACGTTTAAGGAAAATTGCCCTGATTTACGTAATTCACGTGTATTTGATTTAGTTAATGAACTTGAGAGTTTTGACTGTAACGTAGATATACATGACCCATGGGTAGAAAAAACTAAGGTAAAAAAAGATTATGACATCACATTAATTAGTGAGCCAGTTTTAGGAAAATATGATGCTATTATTATGGCTGTTAGTCACGATGTTTTTAAACAGTTAACAGAAGGACAAATAAAAGCATTTGGAAAAAATAACCATGTTTTGTATGATATCAAATATTTACTTAAGGCAGATGAAGTAGATGGAAGATTATAAATGAAATCATATAAAAAGCTATGTAGTGAAGTATTAGACCTTTTGAGAGCCCTGAAAGATGGGAGTAGGATTTTTGAAAGAATTTTGAGGTATTTCTTTGGTAGTGAAATTTTCTTATTAAGAGTTTTCAAAAAACTTATAGATAAATTAAGCCAAAGATTTTCTGGGAATATGTTTTTATTTACTTTTAAAAAAGTATGACTACTAAAACACTTGCTTTATTTTTTACTCGAGGTATTTCCCTAAAAATTTGGAAAGAAACTGGTTTATTAGATAGAGAAAAATTACTTTACCATGAGCATCTTGAATGTAATGATTTGCAGCAGGTAATTTGGCTAACCTATGGTGCTTCAGATCTTCAAATTGCTTCAGATTTAAAATCTCAAGGCAAACTCCATCATTCAATTGTTCTCTGTCAAATGCCAAAATTCTTCAATTTTTTTATGGGCGCTTGGCTCTATAGTCTTATATTACCTCTAGTGCATTATAAGGTGCTTCGAAAAAGCCAAGTTTTTAAAACTAATCAAATGGATGGAAGTTGGACTGCAGTATTAGCAAAGTGGCTTTACAACAAACCACTAATTGTGCGTACTGGCTTTACTCAGAGTATCTTTTTTAAAATGTCTGAAAAAAACATGCTGGTTTTGTTTCTGTCTCAATTAGTGGAGCGCTTTGCCTATAAATTTTGCAATAGTGCCGTGGTAGCCAGTAAGAGTGATCAGAAATATATTATGAATCTATATCAATTAGACGTCAATAAAGCTAATGTAATTCACAATTATATTGATACAAAGATCTTTAAGCCTATAGAAAGTGAAAAATTTAAGGATAGAGTAGTTTTTGTTGGAAGACTCAATAAACAAAAAAATTTATTTAACTTAATTGATGCAATAGGTCAAACTAATCTTACTTTAGATATTTATGGCCAAGGGCAGCTTAAAGATTCATTAGAGTTATACGCTCAACAAAAGAAAGTCAATGTCTCTTTCAAAGGTGTTGTAACTAATAGTGAGTTACCTATTATTTTGAATCAGTATCAGTACTATATTCTACCTTCACACTATGAAGGAATGCCTAAGACTTTATTGGAGGCAATGGCTTGCTCTTTGATTTGTATTGGTACAGATGTTAAAGGTATCAATGAAGTGATTGACAATGGTTTTAATGGTTTCTTGGCCCAATCAACAAATATAGTAAATATTGTTGATACAATTGGTATAGCTATGAATTGTTCTGAGTCTAATATGATTTCTCAAAATGCACGATTACTAATTGAGAAGAATTTTTCACTGGACTCTTGTCAGAAAAAAGAAATACTCATAGTGGAAGAATTAGTGAGTGCATATGAATAAAGTTACTGTCTCATTTTTAATGTGTACCAATTGCTATGATGAGGCCTTTAAGGCTTCAGTTAAATCTTGCTTGAATCAAAGCATTGAAGATTTCGAGTTGATAATTGTTGTTAATGGCTTAGATAAAAAAATACAGGAGAAAATCCGTTATTTTTGTAAGGATGAGAAAATAAAATTAGTGTTTTCAAATGCTAGGTATTTAAGCTATAACCTTAATCTTGGCTTAAACTATTGCCAGTCTAACTATATTGCTCGAATAGATTCAGACGATATATCACACCCGAAACGGATTGAAAAACAATTAAGTTTTTTGAAGAAAAATAGTCATGTAGCAGTTTGTGGAAGTGCTTATCAAATTATAAAAAATGATGGCATGGTCATGCAAAAAGTTATTTTACCGCGCACTGATGCTCAAATAAGGCGTAAGCTTTATTTTGTTAACCCTATTTCACACCCCTCAGTAATGTTTAGAAAAGATGCGATTTTGAGCATTGGTGGCTATATGGGGGGTCGATACGCACAAGATTATGACCTTTGGCTTCGTTTAGCGAATGAGAGTAAGTATAGTTTTCATAATTTAACTGATGTTCTGATTAATTATAATCATTTAGGTGGGAGTGCGAGGTCATCAAAACATGCGTATGCTAGTGCTGCTGCTTCCCAATGGAGGCTTTTTGTACTAACTTTAAATCCAATCTGGTTGATATCATCCCTAATGTCACTTACTAAACGTATCTTTCTTTCCAGAAAATAATCATGTGTGGAATAGCAGGCTATATCAATTTTGAAAAAAATTTAGATCAAACCCTACAAAGGTCGCTCTATCACCGGGGCCCAGATAAGCAAACATCATTCAAGTTTAATAATGTAAATTTAGTCCATACTCGACTATCAATCCAGGACATTAAAAATGGAAACCAACCCTTTATATTACAAAATTATGTCATTGTGTTTAATGGTGAAATTTATAACCATATTGAACTGAGAAAAACTTTTTTGAAGGATTCTGTCTTTATTTCTCAATCAGATACTGAGACTTTATTGCATTTATATGCAAAATATAATACAGCTATGTTTGATATGCTTGATGGTATGTTTGCCTTTGCTATTTTAGATAAGAAAAAAAATAAGTTGATATTTGCAAGAGATAGGGCTGGAAAAAAACCACTTTATCTTTATCAAAAAAATAAACATATTTTATTTGCAAGTGAGCTTGGAGCATTAAAAAATACTTTAAAGTTAGTAGTTGATGAGATGCAAATTCAAGCTTATTTAAGAAATGGATTTTTTAGTGGCAAAACTACAGCCTATAGAGATGTCATAGAGTTAGAGCCAGGCTGTTCTTACCAGCTTGATATTAATAATTTAAAGCTTAGTAAAAATCGATATTTTAATATTCTTGATTGTTATAAAAAAGACAAAATTAATGACTTTAATACTGCAGTTTCTTTAACTGATAAGGCTCTTCATCAAAGTGTTAAAGATAGATTGCTATCATCCGATTTAGAAGTTGGTGCTTTTTTAAGTGGTGGAATCGACAGCTCTTTAATTGTAGCAGTAGCTAGCGAGTATGCACATAAATTAAAAACTTTTACAGTGAAGTTTGATGACTCTTTTGATGAGTCAAAATTAGCTAAATTGACGGCTGAAAAGTATGACACTAACCATACAGAAATTTCAATTTCAATGAATCTTAAGGATGATATTGAGACAATACTATGTAATTATGGTGAGCCGTTTATGGATAGTAGTTCGGTGCCAAGTTACTATGCGAGCCAAGAAGCTAAAAAACATACCACTATAGTCTTAAACGGTGACGGAGCAGATGAGCTATTTGGTGGTTATAGAAGATATGTGCCTATTGCTAATAATTGGATAAGATTCGTCAAATACTTCTCACAACTTTCTAATATATGGCCTACACCTAATAATAAGAAGTCTAATTTTAACTATATTTATAGACTACTAAAGCTATCTGATAAGAAAGGTCTAGATTTTTATAATAGTGCAACAAATGATATTTTTGAAGATGTTTACTCATTTGGTTCTCTCGATACATTTGATCAGATGAGAGATTTTATTGAAAGTCTTGATAGAGAGAACATTTCAAATCTATCTAAAATACTAATTATGGACTTTAATTTCATTTTACCAAGTGATCACTTAAAAAAAATGGACATAGCAACAATGGCAAACTCCCTTGAAGGTAGAAGTCCATTTTTAAGCAGGTATATGCTTGAATTGGCACCAATGCTAGCTGATAAATTTAAAGTGAAAGGGCTTAATACAAAAGTAATTTTAAGACAGTTGAGTAAAAAATATTTGCCTGAAAGCATAATCAATCAGCCTAAACGTGGTTTTGAGGTGCCCTTGAAGAAATGGGTTAATGGGGATTTAAGGGACAATATATTGGATAGTTTGAATGGAAATTGCTATTCAAAAGAATTTTTTCAAAAAGATTTTATTAGTAAGTTGGTTGAAAATAAAATTGATACATCTGATGAAAAAAGAGCAAAAATGTTATGGACAATGTATTGTTTAGAGGTATGGAAAAAAAATCTGAACTAAAAAAAATGATGTAATTATTCTTGATTAACTCAGAAAGTTTATAATTTTAATTACGAATATTATCAATTCTAGTTCTACTATATTATCCTATTACCTAATAGGAAGACGGGGTCTAATGTATTTACTTTAGCGTATGATAAAGTGCAGTTTAGATTCGCAACTAGGAATAGAGATATTGGAGAAAAAAAAATTACTTTTTGTGGTAAATGTAGATTGGTTTTTTATCTCTCATCGTCTTCCAATTGCCATTGAGGCAATAAAGCAAGGTTATGAAGTGCATATTGCAACTACTATTACAGACAAGTTAAATCTATTAGAGAATCATGGTCTAATTGTTCATCCTCTTAATTTAAATAGAAGTGGTATGGGGGTAATTTCGATTTTCTCAGAATTTCGAGAAATTTTTTCTATTATTCGATCTGTTTCCCCTGATCTAGTTCATCTTGTTTCTATAAAGCCAGTTTTAATGGGTGGAATTTCTGCCAGATTAAACCGAGTTCCTGCTGTTGTCTCTTCAGTTTCAGGGCTTGGCTTTATTTTTATAAGGAATGGACCTATCTCAAAATTAATTCGTATAGTTATTTCGCTTTGGTTTCGTCTTTGTTTTGGACATACAAATCAATCTATTATTTTTCAAAATAGGACAGACCAGTCACAACTTACTCAACTGACTGGAATCTCTAATAAAAAAACTGTTTTGATTCATGGTTCCGGTGTTAATCTTTCTATCTTCAGTAATACGAAGCCATCAGATAGTAAACCAGTTGTTATGCTTGCATCTCGGCTTCTAGTCGATAAAGGTGTTAGGGAGTTTGTTCATGCAGCTGAATTAGTAAAAGTATTAGCTTATGATGTTCGGTTTATTCTTGTTGGGGAGCCTGATTTTCATTATCCTTTATCAATTCAGCAGGATGAACTTAATCAATGGGAAAAAGATGGTATTGTTGAGATTTGGGGTTATCGGAATGATATGCATAATGTTCTTTCAATAGCAAATATTGTTGTCTTGCCATCTTATCGAGAAGGCTTTTCAAAAGTTTTGAGTGAGGCTTCAGCATCTGGTCGTGTGGTTGTTACAACAGATGTCCCTGGCTGTCGTGATGTCATTGAAAACGGAGTAACAGGCTTGCTAGTTCCTCCTCGTAATTCTGAGATACTTGCAAAGACAATTTCTCTTTTATTGGACAATCCTGCACGCTGTATAGAAATGGGTAAGGCCGGAAGGGCCAGAGCAGAAGCGATGTTTGATGTTCAAAAAGTGGTTTCAAAGCATATGAGAATTTATGAAGCTTTATTAGATAAGGTAAGCAATTGAAACGAATATTTATTATTATTGACGATGTTAAAATATCAATCAAAACATATGGCGAATCAAATTTTTTTGAGATTTATAAGACAATGTATGCATTATTGGATAAATCCTTACCAAATTAGAGGATTATGCCAAAGCTGTTATTTTATAATTCCAGAGAAGTGTTATAAAGTCAGCAGTCTTTTGGTCAATAATTACCTCTTTAAAGAGAAGTTAAAGTATCTTAGATGTAAAATAAAATACTCACTAAAAGGGATGAATGAAGCGTCTTTTTGATTTTTTTATAGCTACTATTTTCTTGCTATTATTGGCGTTACCGATGCTACTGATTTCTGTATCTGTTGTTTTAACATCAAAAGGACCAGCAATCTACTGGTCAAACAGGGTTGGTCGAGACAATGTCATTTTTAAAATGCCAAAGTTTCGTTCGATGCTTTATGATACTCCAACTAAGGCAACTCACTTGATGGGAGATTCTAAAAAGTTCCTTTCACCTATTGGTTCTTTTCTTAGACGTTCTAGTTTAGATGAAATACCTCAATTATTTTCAATAATCAAAGGAGATATGAGTTTTGTAGGGCCACGTCCCGCACTTTACAATCAGGATGATTTAATTCGTCTCCGTAAAGAGCAAAATATTGATAGCTTATTGCCTGGAATAACAGGTTGGGCTCAAGTTAATGGGCGTGATAAGCTTCCAATTTCAGAAAAGGTTAATCTAGATAAGGAGTATCTAGAGAAGCAATCCTTTTGGTTTGATTTAAAAATATTACGAATTACTCTTGCAAAAGTTATAAAGCGAGACAATATCAAGCATTAAAACCTTTCAAATTTATCTCTTTCTATTAGCTAGAAGTCTAACAAATAATGGTAGCTATTAATAATTATTAACTTTAAAAGTAATTACAAAAATATTATTGGTGTGTTTCTTAAAAAAAAATATCAACTATAATGAGTTAATATGATTCAAGCTCTTCTTAAACTTCCAAGGCATATAAAACAAACATTAATGGTGTTGTTTGATTTTTTTGCCATTATTGCCTGTCTGTTTGTTGCATTTTTTATTCGCATGGGTGATTTTTACTATATCTTTGAAATTGAAAGATTGTTGTGGATAATATTCTCTGCACCACTTTTAGCAGTACCAATATTTTTTCGCTTTGGGCTCTATCATGCAGTAATTCGATATGTGAGTTTTGAATCGATTTGGAGTATTATTCAAGCTGTAACTTTGTATTCTATGATATGGGGTTTAGCAGCTTTTATGACCACTAACTGGATGGTTTTTCCACGCTCAGTAATTCTTATTAATTGGCTGCTAGTACTTATGATTATTGTTGGCTCGCGCTTATTTAGTCGTTGGTTTTTTTTAAAAGTAAATTTAGGCACTAGTGTACTTAGAACAAAATATGTATTAATATATGGTGCTGGCTCTGCTGGAAGACAATTATCTAGCGCTTTGACTCAGTCAAAAGAGTATAAACCAGTTGCTTTTGTCGATGATGATATTAAGATGTATCATCAATATATCAACGGCTTGGAGGTATACTCTAAAAGCGATTTAAAGGTTTTAATTAAGAAAAAAAATATTTCAGAAGTGTTTTTAGCTATCCCTTCAATATCTCGTAATCGTCGCAACGAAATTATTAACTATTTTGACAACTACCCATTAATAGTTCGTTCACTTCCAACTTTGTTAGATCTTGCACAGGGAAGGGTTACAGTTAATGATTTGATGGAAATTGATATAAGAGATTTATTGGGCAGAGAGCCAGTTAGTCCAGATCAAAATCTTCTTGAAGTAAATATTAATCAAAAAGTAGTAATGGTGACTGGTGCTGGTGGCTCAATTGGCTCTGAGCTATGTCGGCAAATATTAATTCTAAAACCCAAAAAAATAATCCTTTATGAGATAAGTGAGCCTTCTCTTTACCAAATTGAACAAGAGTTAAGAAATTTATCTATTGTCGATGTAGAGATTTTTCCTATTATTGGTTCTATTTCAAATAAAGAGAGGCTAATAACTATTTGTAAAATGTATAGTGTGCAAACAATATACCATACTGCTGCATATAAACATGTGCCACTAGTTGAGAGTAATCCATCACAGGGATTACTCAATAATACAATTGGAACAATGATAGCAGCAGAAGCTGCAATTGCTTCGAATGTAGAGATTTTTGTGTTAATTTCAACTGACAAGGCAGTTAGACCAACCAGTGTCATGGGGGCAAGCAAGCGTATAGCTGAATTGATCTTACAAGCATTTTCAAAGCAAAATCATATCACTCGCTTTACCATGGTGCGTTTTGGTAATGTGCTAGATTCTAGTGGATCAGTAATACCTTTGTTTAAAAAACAGATTAAAGATGGTGGTCCCATAACAGTTACTCATGAAGATGTGGTTCGATATTTTATGACTATACCGGAAGCCGTAGAATTAGTTATTCAGGCAGGTGCTCTATCTAAAGGTGGAGAAGTATTTTTGCTAGATATGGGTGATCCTATTCGAATTTATGATTTAGCTAAAAAAATGATTCAATTGAGTGGTTTAGAGTTACTTGATGAAAACAATCCTAAAGGTGATATTGAAATTAAATACACAGGTTTAAGGCCCGGTGAAAAGCTGTATGAAGAGCTTCTAGTCTCAGATAATTATTCTTACACTGAGAATAAGTTAATTATGCGCGCTGAAGAAGAAATGATTAGTTGGGATATACTAGAGCCAATAATAGCTGAAATTAAAAAGGCTACATTAAGCACTGATACTGAAAAAACTTACAAGCTACTTAATGAGCTCCTACCAGAATTTAAACTTACAACTAATGACCAAAAACTCTAAGAAACATAAACTAATGACCTACACTTCTATGTTAGATTTTTAAGCTAAAGAGCTATTGGTAATGCGAACGACATTTTAAATAAAGTAATCTAGATTATGTCTTGTAATTTAGCAAAATGATTTGTTGCTTCAATAAAGCCTTTTACATTTCCACAATCAAATCGAAGACCTTTAAATTTATAAGCAATTACATTTCCTTGCTTTGCCTGATGCAAAAGGGCATCAGTAATTTGTATTTCACCACTTTTATCAGGTTTAATAGTTTTAATAATTTCAAAGATATCAGGCGTTAAAATATACCGACCAACTATTGCCATATTGCTAGGTGCATTTTTTGGCTCTGGCTTTTCAATCATATCAGTAACACGAAAAGTATCATCAGTTCCTTCAATTAAGTCTCCATTGATAATTCCATACTTGTTAGTATCTTTAATTGGCACTTCTTCAATAGCAATAACTGAACATTTGTACTTATTAAATACTTCTAACATTTGTGTTAACACACTTTCATTAGAATTAATGCATAAGTCATCGGCAAGAATAACTGCAAAAGGATTATCTCCAATGAGAGGCTCCCCACTAAGAATAGCATGACCTAAGCCAAGCATTTCTTTTTGACGCACATAAGTAAAAGTACATTTTTCTATAATATCTTTAATATCTTTTATGAAGTGTTCTTTTGAAGTATCTTTGAGTTGAGATTCTAGTTCAAATGAATTATCAAAATGGTCTTCAATTGATCGTTTTCCTCTTCCTGTAACGATCGCAATATTTGTAATACCTGCTGATAGAGCCTCTTCAACACCATATTGTAGTAATGGTTTGGTAATTATTGGGAGCATTTCTTTCGGAACAGCCTTTGTAGCTGGTAAAAATCTAGTACCAAAACCCGCAGCTGGAAAAAGGCATTTATTAATCATAATTATGCATGTCAAAAGTAATCTTAGTCTTAATATAATAAATGATAACAGATAATAATAATCTAACTAATTATTGTGTATATAAAGCAAACAACAATTAAACTATCAACGTCTTTTAATTATTACGATAGTAGTAAAATGTCTGGTGAGTTTTATCAAACTATAAATAGTTAATGATTAAATTATTATTAAGTTTATTGTCAAATTTTTTTTCTACTAGCAAATTATTTTATATTGTTGATTCTGCTGCATGGTCTATTAGACATGATGGGATTATGATTACTAGTAATATAACCAAAATAAAGGCCTCAATAACTTTGACACATGTGGGTCTTAGAAATTCTATTGTCCATTATGGATCTATAGGATCATTTATTTCAGGCAAGAAAATTAAGTTAGCGCATTCTTCAAATAGAATAATTGTTACGTGGTTTCATGTTGAAGTTAACGATAGTAGAATAAAGCTGATTCCTGAGGCTAATAATTATGTAAATTTGTGGCACACATCTTGTTATTCTATGAAGAATAAAATGATTGTTATGGGCATCCCTAAAGAGAAGATAATTATTATTCCTTTAGGGGTAGATACTAATATTTTTCAATTAAATAAACAAAGTAATATTAACAACCTACCTAAAAATACCATTACTATTGGCTCATTCCAAAAAGATGGAATAGGTTGGGGATCTGGCGATGAACCTAAAATGGTTAAAGGGCCAGATATTTTTTGTGATGTTGTTGAGCGGTTATCAAGTAGATACAATATTTTTGTGCTTTTAACTGGTCCATCTAGAGGGTATGTTAAAAACAGGCTAGATAAATCAAAAATAAGTTATAGGCATGATATGCTGTCAGATATGAATAGTTTAGTAGATTACTATAATATGTTAGATTTGTATATTATTACATCTAGAGAAGAAGGTGGGCCGAAGGCATTGCTTGAATCGCTAGCATGTGGTGTTCCTCTAGTCAGTACAAAAGTTGGCATGTCTACAGAACTCATTGAACATAGTAAGAATGGCTATTTAGTTGATATAGATGATATTGATGGGTTATATAGCTATGCATGTAAAGTAATTGATAGTAAAGAAATTTCTAATAAATTTTCTATGAATGGAATAAAAACTGTTAGAAACTATAATTGGAAAAATATATCAGCAAAATATAAAAAACACTTATATAGCGATATTTGATTATTGAATTTATCAATGTGACTACTTGAATAATTTCTGAACTTAACGCTTATATTCGGACTCTCCCTTAAATTATAATATAATATTATAAAAAAAATAATGGTAAATATATGAAAGCAGTAATATTGGCGGGTGGACTGGGTACGCGTCTCAGTGAGGAAACAAATTTTAAGCCAAAACCAATGGTTGAAATTGGTGGAAAGCCTATTCTATGGCATATTATGAAAATGTACTCCACTCATGGAATTAATGATTTTATTATATGTTGTGGCTATAAGGGCTATGTCATTAAGGAGTATTTTGCCAATTATTTTCTCCACCAATCAGATGTTACTTTTTCTATGAAACAAAATTCTATGGAAGTGCACAAAAAAAGAGCTGAACCATGGACAATTACTTTGGTAGATACCGGAGATAAATCAATGACTGGTGGTAGATTGGGAAGAGTGTCAGAATATGTAAAAAATGATGATGCATTTTGCTTCACTTATGGTGATGGTCTATCAGATGTCAATATCTCAAAGTTGGTAGCATTTCATAAAGAACATGGGAAAGATGCAACGCTTACTGCTACATATCCACCAGGAAGGTTTGGTGCATTAGTTCTAAAAGATAAACAGGTAATGAAATTCACAGAAAAACCTAAAGGAGATGACTCGTTAATTAGTTGTGGTTTTTTTGTACTTTCTCCAAAGGTTTTGGATCGAATTTCTGGTGATGAATCCAGCTGGGAGCATGAGCCATTAAATGAATTAGCCTCAGAACATAACTTAATGGCTTATACGCATGATGGATTTTGGCAGCCTATGGATACATTGAGAGATAGAGTCCTTTTAGAAGAGCTTTGGAAGTCTGGTAACGCGCCATGGAAAACTTGGTAATTTTTAATGATTGATCAAGAGTTTTGGAAAGGCAAGCGTGTATTCTTGACAGGACACACTGGGTTTAAAGGAAGCTGGCTTTCTTTATGGCTTCATTCATTAGGGGCTATAGTTAAAGGGTATGCATTAAGTCCGCCTTCAAGCCTTTCGTTATTTAACGAAGCGAAGATTGACTTGCTGGTTGATTCAAAAATTGGTGACATTAGAGATCAAAACACTCTTTATGAATGTATGACAACTTTTAATCCTGATATTTTGATACACATGGCTGCGCAACCACTAGTTAGATATTCTTATGATGCGCCTATTGAAACTTATGAAGTGAATGTAATTGGCACCGCTAAAGTATTAGAAGTAGCACGTAGTTGTCCTAAATTGAAGGCTATTATTAATGTTACAACTGATAAATGCTATGAGAATAATGAGGGATCTTATGGCTATAAAGAAAGTGATCCTATGGGTGGGCATGATCCTTATAGCAGTAGCAAAGGTTGTGCTGAATTAGTTGCATCAGCTTATAGGCGGTCTTTTTTAAAAGATTTAGGCGTAGGGCTGGCTTCAGTAAGGGCTGGTAATGTTATTGGTGGTGGCGATTGGGCTAATGATAGATTGATTCCAGATATTCTAAGATCATTCGAAAAAAATGAATCTGTTGTTATTCGTAGCCCTAAATCTAAACGACCATGGCAGCATGTTTTGGAGCCTTTATCAGGGTATTTGATTTTGGCTGAAAAACTTTATGAAAATCAAGTAGAGTATTCAGAGGGCTGGAATTTTGGACCTAATGAACAGGATGTTAAGCCAGTAGATTGGATATTGGAGCATATGATTGAACTATGGCCTGGTGCTTCTTGGGTGTTAGATGAGAACGAAAATCCACATGAAGCTGCACTCTTAAATTTGGATATATCGAAAGCGTCAGTGCTCCTAGGTTGGAAGCCAACTTGGGACTTGCCAATGACGCTAGGTAATATAATACGATGGCATAATCTCTGGCTAGGCGGTGCTGACATAAGAAAACTATGTATTACTGAAATTGATAATTTTACTAATGATATGAATTAATGAAGAATGATATGAACAATATAGAAAAAATTGACTATGCAAAAACAGTTTATGGGCAGGAAGAGATTGATGCTGTGGTTAAGTGTTTGTCTGAATCAACCCAGATGGGCAATTACTCTAGGCAGTTTGAGCGAAAGATTGCTGATCTCTTTAACAAAAAGCATTGTCTATATGTTAACTCTGGATCCTCTGCACTCTTTATTGGAGTAGAAGCTTTTAGCTTTCCTACTGGTGGTGAGGTTATAACTCCTGCTCTAACTTTTTCTACATCCATTGGATGTTTGGTTAAAAATGATTTAATTCCTGTCTTCGTTGATGTTGAACCATTAACCTACTGTATTGATGTAAGTCAAATTGAAGCGCAAATTACTGAAAAAACTGTGGCTATTTTAGCGCCAAATTTGATGGGCAACCTTTGTGATTGGCCTGCAATTAGGGAAATAGCAGATAGATTTAATCTAAAAGTTATTGAGGACTCGGCTGACACGCTTGGTGCGACTATTAATGGCAAAGGTTCAGGCTTCTATTCTGATATGTCAATAACTAGTTTTTATGGCTCCCACATAATTAACTGTGCTGGAAATGGAGGTGCTTTAGCGATTAATGATGAAAAAGTTATGGAAAAAGCAAAATTGTTAAGATCTTGGGGGCGAAGTTCTTCTTTGTTTGATGAAAAAAGTGAAGCTATTGAAAATAGATTCAATGTTGATCTCGATGGCATTGATTATGATGCCAAGTTTGTTTTTGAGACAGTAGGCTATAACCTTGAAGGTAATGAGTTAGGAGCATCTTTTGGTATAGTGCAACTTAAGAAGTTGGATCAAAATATTGCTTCGCGACAGGCTAACTTTGAAAGGCAATGTGAGTTTTTTGATAAGTACCCGGACTATTTTTCAAACCCTCAAGAAACATATGGGTGCAATACAGCATGGTTAGCTTTTCCTATTCTTATCAAAGAAGGCGCACCATTTACTCGTAAAGAATTCCAAATATACTTAGAAAAGAGAAGTATTCAAACTAGAGTTGTCTTCACTGGTAACATTTTACGACAACCGATGTGCCAGAATATTTCTAAAAAAGTCTTGGAAGAAGGGTACCCGAATGCTGACAGAATAATGGCTAGAGGTGTTTTACTTCCATTGCATCATGGTATGACTGAATCCATGTTCAGTCGCTTTCATGACACTATCCAAAAGTTTATTGAACAATATGATTAACTCAGTGAGATTTTATTGCTAAAACTATTGGAGATTATTTTACAAATTAGATAATGAAATTTATAGAATTGAAACTAAAAGCTTGTAAAGTTATTGAAGTAGATATTTCTCGTGATGAACGTGGGGTTTTTCAAAAAATATATAATCATGATGAATTTCAAGAGGATGGAATAGAAATGGAATTTAAGGAACAATATTTTACTTGTTCAAATAAAAATGTATTACGAGGAATGCATTTTCAGTTACCGCCCCATGATCAAAGTAAACTTATAACTTGTTTAACAGGTTCAGTGCTAGATGTTTTTTTAGACTTGAGAAAAAACTCAGCAACTTATGGTCAAACTGACTCAATTATCTTATCTGAAGATTCTGGAGTATCAGTTTTTTTACCCATTGGTATTGCACATGGTTTTCTTAGCTTGGAAGATAACAGTGGAATGCTTTATAACACATCTTCAGTTTATAATCCACATTCAGATTCTGGAATATTATGGGATAGTATTGACTATCCTTGGCCAATCAAAAACCCAGAGATTTCAGATCGTGATAAAAAGCATTTAAGGCTTGATAAATTTAATACACCCTTTGTCTTATGAAGATTTTCGTAACAGGAGGTACTGGATTTATAGGCTCCTATTTTATTAGCGCAGCAGTAAAAAGTGGTTATAAAGTTATTGCTTTAAGACGTCCTAACTCTAAACTAAGAGTAAAAAAAAGTCAGCATGAAAATGTTAAATGGATTGAGGGGCAGCTTAATGGAAATTATGCTCACTATCTAAAACAGTGTGATGTGTTGGTGCATTTTGCATCTGAAGGTGTTAGTCCTCAACCGGCAGAATGGGGTCTGTGTTTTGAAGAAAATGTCCTTAACTCTTTGAAACTATTTGAAAGCGCAATTAATGCTGGTATCGATAAGCTTTTAATCGCCGGCTCCTATGCTGAATATGGTGCATCAGGATCACGCTATGAGGCTATTCCATCAAATGCTCCTCTAGAGCCTTTAGGTCCTTATGCTTGCTCAAAAGCAGCCTCATTTGTTGCAATACATGGATTAGCCATTGAAAAAAAAATTAAACTTAGTTATTTAAGAATTTTCTCAGCTTATGGAAAAGGCCAGCATAAAAGCAATTTATGGCCATCATTATATGAATCTGCAGTTTCTGGCAATGATTACCCAATGACAATGGGTGAACAGATAAGAGATTTTATTTCTGTAGAAGATGTTGCAGATAAGTTTGTAAATAGTCTGTTATTTGATAAGGTGATTTCAGGAACCCCTATGATTGAAAATATTGGAACTGGAAGGCCTCTAACAGTTCGAGAGTTTTCTGAATACTGGTGGAATAAGTTAGAAGCTAAAGGTGAGTTACAAATTGGTATCATTCCATATCGTAAAAATGAAGTAATGAGGTACGTTCCTGAAATTCTTACATGAAAAGAAAACAGTTTATAGATGTAATGAATAGATTTAATCAAATTAATTTTGCATATAATATGGACTCTTATTTTTACAAAGTGCTGAAACTAAATGAGAAGTAAGCTATATTTATTTGGTGGTTTTGTAAAAAGTTGGTCACATAATCAGCAGCTATTCGAAATATTAAAATTAAATTACAATCTAATTGATTTAACTCATGAAAATAAAAGGAAATTTGGTATTTTTTCTTTTATAAAATATTTTTTTAATAATTATAAGACTGCTAAACATATACCAAATAATTCTACTTGTTTTATTGGTTTTAACTCTTTATACGATGTTATTGTTTTAAGAATAGTGAGTTTTTCTTTAAGAAAAAAATTAAAAATCGTAAATGAAGCCCTTGTTATGCAATACGATACTTATATTACTAATAAAGAAATTTCTAAAAATAAAATAGTTTTTTTCTGCTATAAAATATTCTTATACATTCTTGACTACTTAACACTACATTTATCTGATACTGTTATTTTTGATAGCAATGCAAATCTTAAAAGATTTTCAAAGATGTACAGATTAAACCCAGATAAGTGCCAAGTTATATTTTTATGTGCAAATAACAGTATTTTTTTTAACAATAAAAAAACAAAAGATTTTTGGAGTAGTAACACAATCAATATTTTGTGGTATGGAAATCCCTCTAAATTACATAATTTAGAATTTATTAAAAATATTTTTTTTGAACTCAACAAAAAAGATGAATTCAATTGTTCTATTCTAGAAAACATGAGTGCAACTTCTTTAGAAGATATTTCTGAATTATTGAAAAAGACACACATTTCATTGGGGTGTTTTGGACATACAGATAAGTGTATAAATACTGTTATAAATAAAGAATATGAGGCATTAGCAAGTGGTACTTTGTTGATTACTAAAAAAGGAAATAAGGGGTTCTTAAAAGATTGTGCGATATTATGTGAAACGGAACAAGAAGTTATAAATAAGGTTAACTATTTTTATAAAAATAGAGACAGTCTTGCTGAATATGCAAGCAAGGGACAAGAGGCCTATCTAAATCATTGTAATATAGATAAATTAGCTAAAAATTATTCAAAAATAATAGATTCTTTTTTATGATTATAGTATTGTCGACTACAATAATTACTCCTAATATCTTGAATAGTATATGAACAATTTAGTTAAATCGCTTATGTTTAATAAACTGACAGCAAAGTTATTTTTAAAATCTGCCCTTAAAATTCATTCTCTATCTTACAAAGTGTCTGGTAAATTGGCTACCATTCTCAATGATGGAGTTCATCCAAAAAAAAATATTATTAAATACAATGATTGGTTTGTTGAGAATATCCAAGATAATGATGTAATACTTGATGTTGGAAGTAATACTGGAATGATGTCCGAAATGATGTGCGTAAAAGCTGAATTTGTCTATGGTATAGAGATTCAATCAAAACTCGTTAGAGATGCAAAAGTAAGGCGACAGAAAGATAATAATGAATTTATCTGTGCTGATGCAACTATTTTTGATTATGCAAATTGCCGTCCAATTGATTGCCTAACCTTATCTAATGTGCTTGAACATATTGAGTATAGAGTTGATTTCTTAAAAAATATTATTAAAAAAGTCAAATGGAAGGATGAATCGAATAAAAAATTGCTAATTAGAGTACCCATGATTGATAGAGAGTGGATTGCAGTTTATAAAAAAGAACTTAATATTGAATACCGTCTTGATACTACACACTTTACAGAATATACTTTTATAAAGTTTTCTAAAGAAATGAAACAATCTGGAATTTCAATATTGAATCACCATGTTGTATTTGGTGAGATTTATGCTATTTGTAAAGTAAGTTAGAAGTGTTAATTCATATATTATTTAACATTGAATATGGCCCTGCTGGTGGAGGTAACAACTTTCTGGCTTCATTAAAAGACTATTTCATAGCTAATGATTTGTATTCTAATTCCATAGTGAATGCTGATGTTATTTTATTTAATAGCCACCAATGTTATAGATCTGTTTTACAGTCAAAAATTAAATACCCTCACAAGCTTTTTATACACAGGATTGATGGTCCAATGAGGTTATATAATAATTTTAAAGATCAGCGAGACTTGATAGTAAATATTATGAATAAATATATTTCTGATGGCACTATATTTCAATCTGAGTGGAGTAAAGAAAATAATTTAAAAATGGGCATTTTGAAAAATATTAATGAAGCCATAATTATAAACTGCCCAAATACTGAAATATTTTGTAAAAAGAATAAAGTTGACCCTAGTTATAATAAAAAAATTAAACTTATTTCTACGAGTTGGTCATCAAATAGTAATAAAGGTTTTGAAATTTACAGCTGGTTAGATAGAAATTTAGATTTTAATAAATATGAAATGACATTTGTCGGTAATAGCCCGGTTAAATTTAATAATATTTGTCATAAAGAGCCAATGGATCGCCAGAAGTTATCAACTGAACTAAGAAACAATGATATTTTTATTACAGCATCTAAGAAGGATCCTTGTTCAAACTCACTTATTGAGGCTTTACATTGTGGGTTACCAGCTGTTGCCTTAAATGATGGAGGTCATCCAGAAATACTTTCCCAAGGTGGAATATTATTTAATGATATAACCACGCTTATTGAGGCTATTGAAAATGTTGGAAAAAATTATATTAGCTACCGTAATAATATTGTAATAAAGAATCTTAATGAAACAGGGAATTTATATTATCATTTTATGAATAGCGTATACAAAAATAAAATAAAAAATAAATACAAGTCTAAAAAAATCAATTATCTTTCATTGATAATTATTGAATTGAAAGTTCTATGGTATAGGAGATGATAAGAAACATTATTATATGAATTTTTACTAGTTGTAATAGTGTTAAATAGAAATAAATGATACTATTGCCATAATTGAAAAGACATAAAGCGGATTAAGGGATTTCTTGATAATAGGAGGCAGATATGAATTTTGATGTTTTTATAAAAGGTGAGTCTATAGACTTAGTTGTTTTGACAAATGAAGTCGTTGAGAAAACTAATTGGTATAATTGGTTTAATGATGCAAAGAACACTGAGCACATGCAAAAACATTATTTCCCAAATTCAAAAGAGCTTCAGCTTAAATATTTTAGAGATGAAATCGAAGGAAATGATAAAAAAATTCAGTTAGGTATTTATCATAAGAAAGATAAAATACTAATAGGAACTATTTCTTTAAATAATATTGATTTTCAGCATAGAAAATGTGAAATTTCAGGGTTTATTGGTGAAAAAAAATACCAAACTCTTAAGCCATTTTTAGAATCAAATAAATTACTTATTAAGCATGCATTTGATCAATTAAATATGAATAGAATTTATGGTGGTACTTTAAATAAGGATGTTTCACGCTTTTTTACTAGGTTGTTAAATTTTAAAGAAGAGGGCGTGCTAATCAATGACGTTTACAAAAATGGAAATTGGAATAATGTATATCTTATTGGTATATTAAAAGGAGATTTTAATTAATGAATAAATTTTCTAAAATTAATATCGTATTAGATGAAATATACAAAAAATCATCATTACAAAAGAAAAAAATAGAAACTTTTCTTAATAATCAAGACGATATTTTTTTAAAAGAATTTGAAAATTTCCTTTCAGAATATATACAGTATTTAAATAAAAATGATTTAACTATTGAATATGGTATCGACGCTTATTTGCAGATGATTAAAAGTATGTTTAAATCCCAAGTGAAATTCATGAGAACTGGTCAATATCCAACAGAAAGTGCTGCAGATGCTTTTAATGAGGTTTATAGTAATGAGAAGGAAATGCTTTCATATATGATTGGATTAGCGTTATCTCAATACCTTTGGAAGAGCCATTATGAAATGTTTAGCCATTTAAAAACATCATTAGCAGAAAATAAAAATAATATTAATAAATATTTAGAGATCGGTCCAGGGCATGGACTTTTTTTAAAAAATGCAATTGATATTCTGAATAAACATACTGAAATGACAGCGGTAGATATTTCCCAAACCTCACTGAATGTCTCAAAATCAATTATTACTCACTTCTACCCATGGAAAAAAATATCATTTATTAATAAAGATATGTTGGATTTAACTATGAATTCTGAGTTTGATTTTATTGTGATGGGAGAGGTTATTGAACATGTTGAAAATCCAAAGTCATTACTAATTCAAATTTCAAAACTATTAAGTAAAAATGGAAGAGCTTTTTTATCCACATGCGTAAATTGTCCAATGATTGATCATGTTTATCATTTTCACAGTGTTGACGAGATTAGAAATATGTTTAAAAATTGTGGATTAATTATAGAGTCTGAAAAAGTATTGCCAGTAGAAGATATGACTATGACTGAAATTATTAATCAAAAGATAACTATTAATTACTCTGCAATTGTTAGAAAGGACTTCGAATGAATAGATATTTTAAAATAAACTTAGGTGATACAGCTTCAATAACTCATACTATTACAAATAGTGATATTCAAAAATTTGTTGAATTAACTGGTGATGATAATCGACTACATGTGGATGAGGAGTTTGCAAATAAAACTTCATTTAAAAAGCCTGTTGCCCATGGCATGATTGGCGCATCTTTCATATCAACAATTATAGGTACAAAAATTCCAGGTGATGGAGCATTGTGGTATTCACAAAATTTAGAATTTTTATTGCCAATTAGAGTTGGAGACAAGCTAACAATTATAGCTACAGTTATAAAAAAAATAGATAGACAAAATAGTATTGAGCTTCAAACTGATATTCTAAATCAGCACAAACAGAAAGTAACAACAGGTGTTGCAAAGGTAAAAATAATAGAAGATGAGCCTAAAGAAGAAAACAGAAGTGTAGACAATGAAAAGATTGTCTTGATTGTTGGCGCTACAGGCGGTATTGGTTCGCAAACTGCTAGGACTTTAGCGAAAGAAGGTTACAGCCTTATACTTCATTATTTTTCAAATAAAACTCAAGCTAAAATATTAAAGAAAGAGTTGGAGAAGTTGACTGATAAAAAAATTATAATAATCAAGGCAAATATATTAGAAGAAACTGACATCAGTAATATGGTTTCTGAAATAAAAAGATATTTTAAAAATATTAGTGCCTTTGTGAATGCGTCAACACTTCATTTTGGGAATATCAAGCTGGAAAATATGGTGTGGAGTGATATTTCTTCTCAAATTGATATAAACATTAAGTCAAATTTTAATATCGTGCAAAAAATTATGCCATTAATGCAAGAAAATAAATATGGAAAAATTGTATTTATGACAACACAAGCAACAGAGCAATATAATAATGAATGGTTGCACTATATTACTTCCAAGTCAGCATTAAATGGTTTTGCAAAAGCGCTAGCTACAGAATTGGCACCCAAAGGTATAAGAGTAAATTTAGTTTCAGCAGGAATGACAAATACAAATCTTATTTCTGATATTCCTGAAAAATTAAAACTCATAACTGCTGCTAGAACTCCACTTAGAAGATTGGCCGAACCTCAAGATATTGCTAATACTATTAGTTATTTAGTCTCTGAAAAATCAGATTTTCTAACAGGTGAAACTATTAGGGTTAATGGTGGACAAGTAATGATTTAATTATGAAATATAGTGAAATAATTAAATTAAATAACTTACTTGAAAGGCAAATGAATGGTGGTGAATATAAGATATCTATATTATCCAATATAATGGTTCACCAATCAAAAGACATTTGCGAATATTTATTACGATCCGAGTCTTTAAATGCAAAAGTTTCTATGGGTGAATATGATAATATAGTTCAAGACAGTATAAAATTTCAAAACGTAAACGCTATAGTGCTTTTTTGGGAGTCTTGTAATTTTATAGACGGACTTCAATTTAAGATAAACCTTTTTTCTAATTATGAGTTAGAAAATCTTATTGAGAAGATTAAATTAGAAATTGATATTGTTTTATCAGCCCTAAAAAATACGCCACTCGTCATAATAAATAGGTTTTCTTCTCTTATTTTTGATCAATTTAATTTATCTGAAAGTAATTTAAAGCGGTTGTCAGATACTCTTAATGCTTACTTAGAAACTAATATTGGAAAAAATTTCAGGCTCTTTCATTTAGATGGGGTAATCTCTAGATTGTCTATAAAGTCTGCAACAGATTTAAGATATTACTATTCATCCAAAACTTTATACAGTGTTGATTTTTATAGAGAATATTTTAAAGACATCCAGCATTTTTTTCTTGCTGCAAATGGAAAAGCAAAAAAAGCTCTAATATTTGACTGTGACAACACACTTTGGAAAGGGACAATTGGTGAAGATGGAATTGATGGTATTAAGATATTCCAAGAAATTCAATATTTAGCATTACATCTTGCAAAAAAAGGCGTAATTATTGGGCTTTGCAGTAAAAATAATCCAGAGGATGTTGATAACATTTTAGAAAACCATCCAGATATGGTTCTCAAAAATGATGATATCGTTATCAAGAAGGTTAATTGGGAAAATAAAGTATTAAATTTACAGTCTATTGCTGCAGGTCTCAATATAGGGATTGATAGTATGGTATTTATAGATGACTCAAGCTTTGAGATTGGGCTAGTTAAGCAAAAATTACCAGATATTACAGTCTTTCAGGTGCCTGTAAAAGAGTATGAATATGGACTAAAGATGCATCAAATAGCTAATTTATTCTTCAACCTTTCTGAAACTAACGAAGATAGGTTTAAAACTCAGATGTATAAAGATCAGGCTAAACGTACCAAGGAAAAAAATAAGTCATTAGATATAAAGGATTATTTAACATCTTTAGGTATGGTAATAACTGTCTATTCAGATAATCTAAATCAAGCTTCTAGAATCTCACAGTTAACTCAGAAGACAAATCAATTTAACTTAACCACTAAAAGGTATACAGAATCTGATATTAAAGGATTTATTTTGAGTGATGATAAAATTGTGCTATCTATAGAGCTAAATGATAAATATGGACCAAGTGGTCTGACAGGGCTGGCTATACTATGTAAAAAAACTTTTAAAATTGACACATTATTGTTGAGTTGCAGAGTTCTTGGAAGAGATATTGAATATAAATTTATAGATATTATTGTTGATACTGCCAAGAAAAATAATTTTAATGTGTTGGAAGCTGAGTACATTAAGACTCATAAAAATTTTCAAGTAGAGGATTTTTATAATAAATGTGGCTTGGATATAATCAATGAAAATAATGATAGTTCAATGTATGCGTTAGAAACGAAAAATTTTAAATATAAAAATATAAAATATATAGGGGTAGAAGATGGAAGATAGAGTTAAAAAAGTTATGAGTGATGTATTTAATATAGATATTAAATCAATTAACGATGGATCCTCTCCAGATAATATTGAAAATTGGGATTCATTGAAACATATGAACTTAATAATTGCGTTAGAAGAGGAGCTTGAAATTGAGTTTAGCGACGAAGAAATAGGTGATAGTATGAATTATGCTCTAATAGTTAATATTTTAAATTCGAAGTAAGTCTTTTCTATATCTAAAATTCATACAATTTCTTTAATAGCTAATTATTCCCTGATATAAATAAAAAAATATGAAATATTGTAAAATCTGCCTAATTAAAAACTCAAGGCTAATTACACTAAAATGTTAATTATGAAAATATTAAAAAAATATATTAAAAAAGCTTTCGCCTATGCTCGTAATGAAATAGGAACTGAAAAAATTTTGATGAATCAAGGAAAGATTTTATCATCTATCAATCAAAATAAAAAAACCTCTCGCTTGTCAGATTATGAATGGACAATTTTCTCTCAGTGGGGTGAAGATGGAATAATTGATTTTTTAGTTTCCGAGATAGAAATTAAAAATAAAAACTTTATTGAGTTTGGTATGGAAGATTTTTCTGAAAGTAATTGCAGATTTTTAATGATGAATGCTGACTGGAAAGGATTTGTAATAGATGGGTCTGAAAACAATATTAAAAAACTACAAAATAGTTATTATTATTGGAAATATGATCTAAAAGCGGAATCTTCTTTTATAGATAAAGATAATATTAATGCAATCCTGGAAAAATCTGGTTTTGATAGAGATTTAGGGATACTAAGTGTCGATATAGATGGAAATGATTATCATGTCCTTGAAACTATAGATGGTTTTGATCCTAGGATAATAATATGTGAATTTAATTCTGAATTTGGTACTGAGAGAGCTATAACAGTTCCTTATGATTCTAAATTTTTCAGAACAGATAAGCATTACTCTAACTTATATTTTGGAGCTTCTATTAAAGCCATATGCCTACTATTAAATAATAAAGGATATACCCTTATAGGAACTGGAATGACTGGGGGAAATGCTTTTTTTGTAAAAAATTTATTAATGACAGAAAAATTAAAAATGCTTTCTAAAAGCCCTTTTTGCTTTAGTAACAATGCAAGACAAAGTAGAGATATTAAAGGAGATTTAAATTTTTTAAATGAGGCTAATCGTTATAAAGAAATCAAAGGAATGGATGTTATTAATACAATTACAAGAGAAATAGAGCAACTTTAAATCCTTAAAAATAAAGCATCCTTCAAATATAAAAGTTTCCAAAAAATTTGTTATTGATCAGCATTCAAGTTTACTCCAAGAAGAGTAATTAGTATTAGTATACATTTAGAGCCAAAACTACTTCACTGTTGTGAGATTGAATAGCAAGTAAAAGTATTTAACCTTATTGAATCCGTCAATGGACTTAACTCCAACGCTTTTTTTTAAGCATTATCATATTCTTGTTTAAATCATTCTAATGGCTCACATAATGTCAGAACAATGTGAACTAAGATAATGAATGGTGATATTTTGATGATAGATTGTGGGCAGACTATTAGAGAAGTATAAATTTTTTAATTATTCATTGACTTAATTGAATAATTTGGTTTTGATTTAATCTTTCCCAATTATTTTTATTAAACATGTCGTTTGTAACTTTATAGGCCTCAATAATATTATATGAACGATCAGGAGATATTTCGTGGATATAAATTAAAGAGCGGTTCTTTATTGGTTTCATTATTGTATCTAATTGTATGTTTTCTCCCTCACTAACTCCACTAAGAGCAATACCATAAGCATCCATATTTGACATAAATTCGTTAGATATCCTTAAATTACCTGACTGATTAAAGTCTTTAACAAGCATTAAGGCAGATGAAGCACTAGGCTGGATATTGAAGTTATTACTATTGATATAATTGTATCCATAATCAGTACTACTGCTGCCATGATCTGAGACAATGATTATTTTAGTATTATCATAAATTCCAAAAGTATTAAGTTTGGTAAAAAAATGATTCAACTGATTTAAACTACAATATCCAGAATTAAATAAACCTCGATAGTAATCAAAATTTTCATTTACAATTTTGCAGTTTTCATTAAGCATCCATAGGGAGTGAGTGATTTTATTTTCAAAAAATTTGAAAGTTTTGTTGCTACTATTAGGATTTGTAAAATCAATTAAATTTTGAAGTTGAGAATATTGGTTAACATTATCCATGTAAGCAGAAAAATAATTACCACCAAGTAACCTGCCTGCTATATTTTTTGTTTGATGAGGTAAATTTAAAACCAGAGAAAATTTTGCAAAAAATATAGCTGCTTGAAAAGAAGAGTTAGTATCAAAAATAAGGTTTTTATCAGCCAACAATTCTTTATTTATGATTACATTATTTGAACAAATAGAATTCTGATAGGAGTTAAATATATCACAGTTAACATAACTTGGCTTAAAAATACTATAGTCATGGTTATAAAGTTGGGCCATTTTCATATTTTTTAAATAAGCTCTTTCCTTAGGATTAAAAATAAATTCATCATCAATCTCAGGTAACTTAGGAGATTGAATTTTCTCATTCATATACTGTACTTGAAAATCTTGACCACCAGCAATAGCACTAATACTTTTCCATGTTGACGAGCCATGAGATAAAGTATTTGGATAGTACGTAAAGCCAGAAAATTGTTGAATAAGTTCGGGATGTTCATCAATAATGTCAGCAAAAATATTACCTTGAAACATATCCAGCATTATTACTATAGTGTTTGAATCTTTAGAGAAAGCATAGAATTCATTAGCTTGATTAATTGACATATCTCCAGATTTATTAGAAGCCACAATATCAAAACTAGTAGGACTTAAACCTGCTGAAAGAGTATGGGACATTAACATAATATTTAAAAATAATAAAATAAACCATATGATCTTTTTAATTGTCTTAAATATAACAAACCATATAAGTAATAAAGGAAATAGTGCAAATAGTTTTAGCACTTTTATAGTGACAGATTCATATACAGAAAAGAGAGGTATTGATAAAGCATTAATTTTATTAATTTCAAAAGGCATAACAAATGAGAAAAATAAACCTACTAGAGCTCCAAATGTTAATAATTTCATTGCGATATCACGCCACTTATTTCCTAAAAAATAATACAAAGTCATTGCAATAACAATAGATGTTAGAAAAAATAATATAAGATTTAAAACAACAAACTGATAGTTAGCTCCATACATTCCAACATCAGATGCTGCAATTGGAATTGCTTTATATACAAAAATAAGTCCAAAAAATAAAATGGATGCTTGACAATAAATATTGTTAATTATGAATTTGAGTTTTGTATTTCGCTTAAGTGTTTTTTTTATACTCGATAAAAAGTTTAATATAGTGTGCCTTACAAAATTGAACTGAATTTTCTCTTCAACCCAATTTTTAATAAGTGAAAATATATTGCTTACAGTCCAATAAATTAAGAGCGCTGAACTCTCAAAATATAGGATGATTAGAAAAAAAATAGACAGTACAATAAGGGGAAATTTTTCTGAATTAGATTTGTTTATAGAAAATATATAACTTGATAAAAGACTAACTAATGTCATTAAAAAAGGTAGAAAATTTGCACCAAAAAATAACCCATCTGGCTTTCCAAGATCTTTAATAATAAAAAAACTATTATTATTAAAAGATTCATAGTTTCCTAGTAAGTGAAATGCTGCGAAGAAGAAGGGTATTTGAAAGAGTAAGCCAACTGAGCCTTTTAAGTTGCTTAAAGGGTGGTAGTTATTTACTCTGTAAAGAGTTTGAAGATATAAATGTCGCTCCTGCCCTGTAAATTCTTTTTTTATTAGATCAATTTTTGGCTTTATGATTTCTAACTTTTTTTTATGTTGTATGCCTAAAAAATCTGCAACATAATCAAATGGAATAATAAAAATATTAATTAAAATACTTAGAAGAATAATACTTAAGCCATAATTGTCAGTTAGTATATAGAATGCTTCCAAAATGACTCTCATAAGCCATTCAATAGGAAAAAGGAAAGCTTGATAAAATAAATCCATAAAAATTAAACTTTACCTATTAAATTTTTTAATTGTTTTGCAGCAGTTTCCCCTGCATATCCAAAATTAAATATTGACTCTTCTCTAAACTTTTGCAGATTTGAAGCTACTGGTGAAGATAGAGCTTTTATAACTAAGTTTGGTAATTTATGAATATCTTTGCTGGAAAGTTCAATGGCTATTTTATGTTTATTTTTAACTTCCCATATTTCAGTTTTATTTTTTTGTTTTTCATTAATTTCAAAAAGTTCAAGAAGTCTATTTTCATCAAAAGTATCATTAAAAGCAATGACTGGTTTTTCATAAATAAATGCAAAATCAAAGATAATACCTGATGCATCACTGACTAAAATATCAGATTGTTGCATCGATTTATGTCCATTTGACATTTTATCAATTATTAGACTGTTGAAATTAGCGCATTTATTTTCAACTTTTTCAATTAACTCAATTTCTGAAATCAAAGATTGTGGATGGGGTCTAACTATAACTTTATATCCTTCCAACAATAATAGTTCAATAGCTTTAAATCCAACTTTTCTTAGAAGGCTATTTACACCCCAGGTTGGAGCTACTAATATAGTAGTTTTAGAATTTTTTACTCTAATTTCCTTGCGCACTAATAACTCGTCAAAATAGATTAAGCCAGTTTTTAATAATTTTTTAGATGGCATTTTCCTTACTTTTTCAATTAATCGTAAATGATCAATTTGATGCTGACCAGAGCACATTATGCAATCAAAAAAATCAAATGCATAAGGGTTGTATTTGAAAACATCAATAGGAGCATGGACTATATGAATAAAATAATCAACAGTTTTCGAACGCTTTAGATTCATTACATCTAGTTGCGGAGTAGTCATTACTAATATTTCTGCTTTAAGAAAATTAAGCGACGTAATTGCAACACGACCATTTCCTATAAATATATTTTCAGAGTCTAGCTTTTTGTAATTGAGTCCAGGGTCATTCTTATCACTTGTTAAATAAGTGTAACTAATATTCAAGTTACTTAAGCTATCAAGTAGAGGTTTAAAAGTTGTCCAGTATTGAGACCCTTCAGAATAAAAAACAAGGGTTTTTTTTCTAGTTTTTTTGAATGTATCATGTACAAAAAAACTATGAAAAATATCTGTTAAATTGATTATTAAGTTTTTTACAAAGTATATCAATGAGGCAAAGATTCCAATAATAAAATATATTAGAATACTTCCTGATCCTGGGTCTAAATAAGCCATTACTGGAGTGGTGAAAATGAGCAATAAAAAGAAAAGAGATTTAGTATTCATAAGTTTTTGATTAGCACAAACTTGGTATGATTTATGTTTATTAAAAATTAATATATCTTTATTAATTAGAATTTTTTTTTGCTACATATTATCTTACCTTTTTAAGCTAGTCAATAATATCTTACGCTTACTTAGTTGTTGTTTAATGCTTGTTGTTAGAAAGATAAAATTCCAAACATTATTCAATTAAACTTTTTTAAGAATAATAAGTTCTTAAGTTTTATAATTCATTAATTTTAAGGAATGACTCTATGTCATATTGCTCTATAATCATAAATATGAGCAAAACTTTCACACTATTAATTCTGTTGTATGCAATTTCTTTTCCATCATTCGTATCGGGTTCAGAAAACTACGATGACTGTATTTTTAAAAATATGAAAGGTGTCGGAAGTGATGCAGGAGCACAAGAAATTATAGACCTGTGTAAAGAAGAGCATATAAATACACGCTCTTCTATTTGTTTCGAAACAGAGGCACAAATTATAAATGATATTATTTTTTTACAAAATATTACCGAACCATTTACAGGCAATAACATATGTAAATATTCAAATAATCAAGTTAAATCAAAAGGAGTCATTAAAGACGGTAAATTAGATGGTAGGAAGACTATTTGGTATGATAATGGTCAGATTAAGTCAGTAGAATTTTACAAAGATCGTAAGGAAGATGGTAAGTGGATTAAATGGTATGAGAATGGTCAGATAAAGTCAGAGGAATTTTACAAAAATGGTAAGGAAGATGGCAAGTGGACTAATTGGTTTGAGAATGATCAGAAAGGCTTAGAGAGAAACTACAAAGACGGCAAGTTAGATGGTAAGAAGACTACTTGGTATGAGAGTGATCAGAAGATATGGTTAGATGGACAGATAAAGTCAGAAGAATTTTATAAAGACGGCAAGAAAGACGGAAAGTGGATTAAATGGTATGAGAATTCTCAAGTATGGGCAGAGGTTTATTACATAGAAGGAAATTTAGTTGGTGAAACTAAATTCTCGTATCACAAGAATGGTCTTATAAAGTCAGAAGAATTTTACAAAGACGGCAAGAAAGACGGTAAGTGGATTAAATGGTATGAGAATGGTCAGACATGGACAGAGGAATTTTACAGAGATGGCAAGAAAGATGGTAAGTGGATTAATTGGTATAAGAATGGTATTAAAGGCTTAGAGAGAAACTATAAAGCCGGTAAGAAAGATAGTAAGTGGATTAAATGGTATGAGAATGGTCAGATAAAGTCAGAGGAATTTTACAAAGATGGTAAGGAAGATGGCAAGTGGACTAATTGGTTTGAGAATGGTCAGGTATGGTCAGAGGAATATTATAAAGATGGCAAAAAAGATACTTAACAAATGGTGAAAAAGATATTTATTTTTGTTTGATATGATGCATTTTTGAAACACATTATTTTAGCAGCTGGAGAAGGTACTAAATCATTTGAAAGAAGTGAGCAAATACCTAAATGCCTACTTAAATTTAGTAGTTTAACTACAATCGACCGAGCAATAGCTTTTTCAAAAGACAACAATTTAAACGAAATTTGTTTAGTTGGTGGTTTTGAAATTTTAAAAATTATGAAAAAGTACCCCCAACTTAGGTACTATTTTAATAAAAATTGGGCAAAAACAGGTAATTTAAAATCTTTAATTATTGCCCTTGAAACTCTTAAGGACGACTTAATAATTACATATTCTGATGTGATCTATGATAAATCTAACCTTAAAAAAACAAAATCAATTAATAATATCTCAATACAATTTGACTCTAAATGGGTTTCTCGCTATGAAAGAAGTGGTAAGTCTTCAGTAGAAATTTTAAATGATAAAGATGGGCAGGAATTAGGTGAATTTACAGGTGCATTATATATTCCAAAAGCTTTAATTCAATTTGTCATTAATCTTATTAATGAGATTATTGAGACCGATGTGAATGGTTCTTTATTTCAGCTTGCTCAAATCCTTATAAAAAAATCTCCAGTGAAATTCATTGATGTTTTTGGAAATTGGGCAGAGCTTGACTCTAATCATGATGCTAATAGACTTGTATTTGGAACAAAATCTGAAACTCTTGATGCCCTTAAAAATACTGTAAGAAAATCTAAAATATTGGACCAATATACTTTTCAAGTTGGTGACTATGAAAAAAATAAAGATCAAATAATTAATTATATTCAAAAGACTTTTAAAGATGAACACCTTGTTTTTAGGAGCTCAGCTTTAAATGAAGATACTCTTCATAGCTCAATGGCAGGAAGCTATAAAAGTGTACTAAAGGTCTTGCGAAGTGATAAATCATCTATAGAAAGCTCTATAGCATCTGTTGTTAATAGTTACTTAAAATCAGGCCAGAAGCAAAATCTAAAAAATCAAGTCTTGGTGCAAAGATACTTGAGTGGAGTTAGCTCAAGTGGAGTAGTTCTAACTAAGGACCTTCAAACTGATTCTCCTTATTTCAAAATTAATTACACAGATGGGAGCGATACAGAAACAGTTACTTCTGGATCAGCCGGATCTCTGAAAGTTTTTATTCTCTATAGAGGTTTTTCAGAAAAAATTAAAGATCAAAAAATAGAGAAATTAATTGATGCAATTCGAGAGCTGGAGATAATTATAAGTTATGATGCTATTGATGTTGAATATGCATTTGTTGGAGGTAAATTATATATATTGCAAGTGAGACCTATTGCTGCAAAAAAAAATTACATCAAGGTTTCAGAAACAGATATTAATAATGAAGTTAATTCAATTAAACAATATATAGAGTCTGCTAAAGATTTTCCAGGCTTATATGGAAAATCAATAGCATATGGAGTTATGCCAGATTGGAATCCAGCAGAAATTATTGGTATTAATCCCAAGCCCTTAGCATATGATCTTTATAAATATTTAATTACTGATAGCGTCTGGGCTAAAAGTAGAAGTTTTTTAGGGTACAAAGATGTAAGTAGTAATTCTGGACTAGTTCTCTTTGCAGGAAGGCCATATGTTGACATAAGGATGAGCTTTAGTTCATTCATACCAAAAAATATACAAGATTCAGTAGCAAATAAGCTTGTTGATGGATTTATATCAAAATTAAAAAGTAACCCTGAAGATCATGATAAGGTCGAATTTAAAACTGTATTAACTGCTTTTGATTTTAATTTTGATGACAAGTTGAGCGAGTTATCTTCATATGGAATAAGTGAAAGTGAGCAAAAGGATATTTCTAACTCCTATAGGGATTTGACTCAAAATATAGTTTTAGAGAATACTGTTAAAATTGATGAAGAGCTTAGCTATTCAGTCATCTTATCAAGTAGAAGAGATGAAATTCTAAACTCTGGGCTCAGCTCCTTTGATAAAGTTTACCATCTTTTAGAAGATTGTAAAAAGTATGGTACGCTTCCATTTGCAAATCTTGCAAGAATGAGTTTTATAGGTTCAATACTTATAAAATCATTACAGACCAACAATGTCATAGAGCCAAAAGTAGTGAGTAATTTTCTGAATTCTATTCATTCAGTTGCAACAGATTTTTCTAATGATTGTAATCTTCTACTCACCAAGCATATTTCAAAAGAAGATTTTTTAAAAAAATATGGCCATCTTAGACCTGGCACTTATGAAATTACATCTCAGACATATAATGAAGGCTATAAAGATTATATTAATTTAAATTCTAAAAAAACTGATCAAATTTTTGATAATACCTATAGTTTCTCAGAACATGATTTAAATAAAATAACAAAAAAAATAATTCATAACGGGTTTAATTTTTCTACTTCTACGCTGCTTAAATTTACTAAGAAGGCAATTGAGGCTAGAGAAAAATCAAAGTTTGAGTTTACAAAAAACTTAAGTGCAGTTCTCGACTTAATAATAGATATGGGAGCTAAATATGGGATATCAAAAGATGACTTAAGCTACTTAAATCTTGAGGATATTTTGCGAAATAAAAAATCTTCAAGTCGACTTGACTTTGAGACTAATGCAAGAACAAGTATTGCCAATAACAAAATGAAATATCTTATTTCATCTGCAATCCAACTTCCTGAGCTTATTTTTAATAATAGAGATTTGGAAATGTTTCATTACCCTGAGTCTAAACCAAACTATATTACTTTTAAGAGTGTTTTCGAAGAGGTAGTCTTTTTAAGTAAAGACAATAATGAGCCACTATATAATAAAATTGTTATGATTGAGAGTGCTGATCCTGGTTTTGATTGGATCTTTAGTCACGATATTAAAGGTTTAATAACAAAATACGGCGGTGCTGCATCTCATATGGCAATAAGATGTGCTGAATTCGATCTCCCTGCAGCCATAGGTTGTGGAAATTTATTTGATGATTTAATTGGTTGTTCTAAAGTTGAAATAAACTGCGCTAATCAAATAATTAAAGGATATAAATGAAAACTCTGTTATTAAGTATGCGTGTTTCAGAAGCGGAATCTTATTATGAAGATAGAAATTCTATTGCTTTTGATTATATTGATTTCTTTGAGAAGTTAGGTTTCTTGATATATCTAATTCCAAATAATTCTATTAATTTGGATGAGTATCTTAAGCTAGATGTAGATCTAATTGTTTTATCTGGAGGTAATAATTTAGACCCATCACTCTATAAAAGTGACTTTAGAACTCCAGATGTTTATCCAAATAGAGATGCTACTGAATATAAATTGTTAAATTTTGCCCTTCAAAACCACGTTAAAGTTCTTGGAATTTGTAGAGGCCTTCATTTAATTAATGTTTATTTCACTGGTCAATTGAGCCATAACATTGCTAATCATGTAAACAAAAATCATACTCTTATTTCAAAGAATAAATTACTGAATGGTACAAAAGTTAATTCATTTCACAATCATTGTGTGACACAACAAAATTTGTCAGAACAGATGATTCCAATTGCAAAAACTGAAGATGGAGCTGTTGAGTGTGCTATTCATAGAAACAAGTGCATACTAGGAATTCAATGGCATCCAGAGAGGCAAGAGAGCGAAAATGATAAAGAATTTATTAGTTTATTTTTAAGAGGTGAGTTATGAGAGTTATAATTTTAGCAGCGGGACAAGGAACTAGATTAAAGCCTTTAACTGATGATAGGCCAAAATGCATGGTCAAATTAAATAACAAACCGCTTATCGAGTATCAATTAGATTTATTTAAAAAGTATGGAATAGAAGATATTAACGTTATATCTGGGTATTTAGGAGGGCTAATTAACTATAAAGGAATAAGAAAGTTTTTTAATCCAAGTTTTGATAAAACTAACATGGTTTATACCTTATTTACTGCAAGTCATTTGTTTGATGGTAAGGAGGACATATTAATTTCATATGGTGATATTGTATTTAATGAAAGGGTTTATGAAGAAATTCAAAACTCTACTGACGAAATCAATGTTGTTATAGATAAAAACTGGAAAGAATATTGGTCTGCAAGAATGGAAAATCCCCTGAGTGATGCAGAGACTTTAAAAATCAATAATGAAGGAAAAATCTATGAAATAGGAAAGAAGACTAACTCATTTAATGATATTCAAGGTCAGTATATTGGCTTGATAAAAATTAGAAAAGATGTCGTAAAAAGCTTTTTATCCTTTTACAGCTCTTTAGATAGAGCCCTTTTATATGATGGAAAAGACTTTAATAATATGTATATGACTAGTTTTTTACAGATGATTGCTGATATTAAGTATGACTTGACGCCTGTTTATATTAATAATGGCTGGATCGAAATTGATGAGCCCTCTGATTTGGATTACTCTTCTTTTTTGAAGTGATAAGTATGTATTTGAACTCTAGGCCGGGTAAACGGATTGGTAAACATGTAGAAGTGAAACTACTCCACTGTGACAGAATAGTTTTGATTGTAGGTGTTTTTTATCATCTCTAATAATCACGCATCCAACTAGTAGTTTCTGCAGAACTAACAGAAATACTGAGACCTTCAGTCCAATTCTTCTTAGTTCTGAAAGTTTCTTCAAAATTATCACAGTATGCATCAATCTCTGCTCCTGAATCAAATGTGTAATATACTGCATCCATAATACTATCTCCTGAAGGATCGGTTGGGTGCTCACCAATTCTTTCTGTTTTTAGCGCATTTGAAAACTTGCTTGATAGAACCTCTTCAATTTCATCTCTTTCTTTTACACATCCCTCAAAGTCATTAATGAAATTAATATTTCCAGCAATATACCGTATTGTATATTTTTCGTTCTTATCAGTTATATACTGATTTGATGAATTATTTTTAATAAAAACTATGAGAGAATCATATGTACGCAAGTCTTTATTAAAAGATATATGAGCATATTTATTCGCTTCTAAATAAGCATACCAATCTTTAGTCCTTTCAATTTCCTTAAGAATTTCATCTTCAGTCATATAATCCAACAAACTATCTCCAATACTTATCCCTTCAATCTGAAAGTCTGAAATATCATCTGCAAAAACAGAGGGCGAACTAAAAAAGAATAGTGAGAATAGAGGTATGAGTAGTTTTTTCATAATAGAGTCATTTTTGAACTAGAAGTTAATTCTACTACTGAAGTTCTTCAAATATATAGTATTTGATTGAGAACTTACCAATCTTGACAGGGAAGACTCTGTTTCTTATCGCTTTATTTGGGTTATACATGAGACTGTTAGACTCTATCTCAATATTGAATTCTAGGCAGGGTATTAGACCCCGTAAAGGGTAACACGCAAATCTACTCCACCCTGACGGAATGACTTTGTATGTTCCTGTTTACATGTTTACCAAATACCAAACCAAATTCCTATTCCATGTACTATTGCAATTGGAAACATAAGTGCACCTGCTATTAAAAATCCCCATCTATCATCTGAAAAGCAAACAAATAGATGAGTAAACCATGCAGCAATTGCACCTAAAATTAATATAACTTGCATTTATTTCTCCTTTTTCTTATAAAACTGTTTTAGAAGATATTTAAAGAGTATAAAAAATCCTAATGGAGGAAATAATATATAAACTATAGGAATTTTTACTAGTTTATTTTCTTCAAATATTTTTTTCATAATAGAGTCATTCCAAAGAGACTGTTTAACTCTTCACCATAAGAATTGAATGAAATCAGAAGTGAGAATATAAGTACGAGTTGTTTTTTCATTAACTAATATCATAAGAATTTTTATTAGAATCGCCTTTTCTGATTAACCAATATAAGACAAGAAAAATACCAATTAATGTGAAATACAATAGTTGCCACCATCCTGATTTTCCAGAATCATGTAATCTT
>Ga0075444_10000091_pt1 | contig 48228 bp, 68 predicted proteins | sample CoawatmetaG01DNA_FD_76836 | JGI IMG/M metagenome (GOLD analysis project Ga0075444, IMG submission 76836) | Marine microbial communities from the West Antarctic Peninsula - Coastal water metaG017-DNA | ecosystem: Environmental > Aquatic > Marine > Coastal | place: Atlantic Ocean: West Antarctic... | reverse complement strand
GCATAGACACACATTCCACTTTAAAGTGTGGATTGAAGTGTTCCATGATGATAGAGATATAGAGTTCATACAATTTAAAAGATGGTTGGAGAAACTGTATGGAAATGCAGAACTCCAACTAGACTTTAAGTCATGCGAGATGATCGCTGACGATTTAGCATTAACGATACAAGCAAAGTATCCTGATCGCTATATAAAGATATCCGTAGCCGAGGATAATGAAAACGGCTGTGAAATGGAATACCATGAACCAATACCAGTAACGCAAGCCAAAGAGGGCAGTTGGTATGAAGGTGGTAATCCGCACAAAGACGATGCTCAGGAGACGTATGTCCCAGGGCTCGATGATTAAACACATAAGGAGAAAATCATGACAGAAGCACATATTAAATTAAAAGCATTATTCGAAGAATATGTAAACGAGAACGAGAAGTTTAAAGAAGGCACAGGTATCAAAGCCTCAGCCACAAGAGCAAGAAAGGCATTAATGGAAATCACTAAACTATGTAAAACTAGAAGAAACGAAATCCAAGAAGCAAAAAATAGTGCCTAATATAAAACGTATACCTTTCATACAAAAGAGAGGTGACAAAGAGACTGTAATTCAGCCGACCAAGTCACAACCTGCTCAAGGATTAAGTGACACTATCGACGAAGTAGAAGATAGGGGCGGTCTGTTTACAGACGAAGACAAAGGAGAAGAAGATGAGTGATAAAGAAACAGTTGTTATCACAGGTGGTTCCGGGTTTATAGGAACACAGGTAAGCAAAACATTTGCCAAGGCAAACTATGAAGTCATAGTTATTGACAATGGTAATAGGAAGTGGGCGTCGAAAGACTTCACATCATTCCCACATGATTTTGCTAAACAATCAACAGCAGGCATATTAGAAATGTTTAAACCTAAAACGGTTGTACATTTAGCGGCCAGTCATGTTGTACCTGACAGTATTGATAACCCAGGTAAGTATTATAGAAACAATGTGTCTGGAACACAGGCATTGTTAGATATGTGTGTACAACATGACGTACAGAACTTTATCTTTAGTGGTTCAAGTAGTGTATACGGTGAAAGAGATACACAAGAACCATTTAAAGAGGATTTGACACCAAATCCAATGAGTCCGTATGCTATGAGTAAGTACATGACTGAACTAATGCTTGAAGACTATAATAAAGCATATGGTTTAAACTATGTTAGCACTAGGTATTTTAATGCCGCTGGTGCTGATCCTTTAGCAACTAACGGATATACACAAGAACCGGCTAGCCATGTTATGCCAATCTTAATTGATTGTGCTATGAATGGTAAGATATTTAATATTTGTGGTAGTGACTACGATACTAAAGACGGAACATGTATTAGAGACTATTGTCATATACAAGATATTGCTGATGCTAAACTAAAAGCAGTAGAGTATCTTAATAACGGTGGCAAGAGTGGTATATTTAACTTAGGCTCTGGTGTTGGATTTAGTATCCATGACCTAATCTCCTCGGTCGAAAAAGTTACAGGTAAGCAATTAGAATATGTGGTTGGTCCGAGAAGAGCAGGCGACCCATCCTATTTGTGTGCCGATACTACTAAGGCAAATGAATTACTTAATTGGAAACCACAATTTAGTTTAGACGAAATGTTTGAACATTCAAAGAATTGGTTGGATAATAAATCAAAGGCAATTAAAAATAAATGATCAGTAAAAGACGTGGGATTTATGTAACAGAAAGACATGCTGTTCCTATGATGGGAGTATGCAAGTCTATTGGAGCAGGGTATGACTTAGAAGAAATTCAAAACATCTATCCTGTTAATGAAGAGGACATCATTGACTGTATTCAGTTCTTTTGTAAGTACACTGAATTTGACCCATATCACATTTTAACATTTAAGAATTTAACTTTCGCAGAGTGTAGAGTTGAAATCAAAATACAAGAGATATCAGCAGAGTGTTATATGCGTATGCTGAACCGTTCTATATTTGTTAATAAACGATTGAAAGGGTTTGACGCAATGCTTGTAGAAGGTCTTACAATATCACTTAAGAATGCCTGTGAGCTTATTACAGGTAAAATTGGGGAAGCAGAATCACTGAACCCTATACTAGATAAAGCATTTGCGAATGAGATCGAAATGTTTTTAGAAATGACAAAACGCAATGTCAACGACAACATGGCTCTATTGGATTTAGAACATTTTGACAATAATGAGATAGTTTTATTAGATTCCGATTGACATCTGCCATAAAATATGGTATAATACACACATGAGCAAATTATATTACACTTGGGACGTCCTTAATAGAGACTGCAGACACATCGTTAGAGAGATGGCCCATGATTCATATCATCCAGATGTAGTGATAGGCCCCGGTAGAGGCGCATATCCATTTGGTGTTATGTTGAGCCATTACTTTGAAGTTCCATTCGAAGCATTTAGGTGGCAAACAAGAGACGGGCATATCGAAGATTCCGGCACTCTTAGACACATTTTATCTAAATACATAGGCAAGAAGGTTTTAGTTGTTGATGATATCAACGACACAGGTACAACACTAATAGGTATTGACAGCATTATCAATGACTTTGATAGTAAGGATAACAACAATATGTTTATCCGTCATGACGACCTTAAGTATTGTACATTATTTGACAAAGAGTCAAGCGAATTTGATAAAGTTAGTTATACAGCAAATAATGTTTTACCTGATCAGGAAAGATGGATTGTCTTTCCATATGAAGAGTGGTGGAGATAACGCATGACTAAAGTTTATAAAAAAGCAGAGGTAGTGGAAGACAACGGATTTGTCGTACACTTATTTAAGAATTACGAACCGTTTGGTACAGTTAACGTCAAAGACAAGAGCATACATTATGCTAACGATGTCTGCGAGAATTGGGAAAACGGTGTATTGAGGGAAGACAATGAGTACATCAATAAGTCTGTCCAACCATCTTAAAGTCTTAGAAGAAAGACATAGAGAGTTAGATAGTAAAATAACAGATGACTACGAGCATCATTTAGATGATACCGTATTGGCAAATGAGAAGATTGAGAAACTTAATCTTAAGAGAGAAATAGAAGAACTAAGAGAACAAATTAAGGAGTTAGATGATGGGAGTTAGTGACACAATTAAAAAACGTTTAATTGGCGCAGGTAAAAGATTTTGGGCAGGCGATAATATATCTGACCACATACAAGAAGGCGAAAAGCAACAACTGATTGACGAACTCGCAGTTAAGTTTGAAGATGTATTACAAGGACTTGTAATTGATACTGAGAATGATCCTAACAGCATGGGCACAGGCAAACGCCTTGCTAAAATGTATATTAACGAACTAATGGCAGGTAGGTATGAAGCAATGCCTATCGCAACAGCATTTCCAAATGATAGCGACGATCGTTATGAAGGCATGTTAGTTGTGCGTAGCGAACTTACAAGTATGTGTTCGCATCACCATCAGATAGTTAGAGGTGTAGCATACATTGGTATTATTGCTAGTGACAAACTAATTGGACTAAGCAAGTACACAAGAATAGCACAATGGTGTGCTATGCGTGGAACACTACAAGAAGAACTTGCTAACGACATTGTTAGAGAGATTCAGAAGGCAACTGGTGCCGAACACTTAGGTGTTTATATACAAGCCACACATGGGTGCGTAGAGAATAGAGGTGTTAAGGCACATAGCAGTCTAACACAGACAACTGTTCTAAAAGGTGCGTTCAAAGATGATCCAGGTACAAAGAAAGAATTTATGGATAATATTAAACTTCAACAACAATTTGCATGTGACAAGTAATGAACCCTTTAAAGTATAGCGAAACATTTTATTCAGCACAAGGGGAAGGCCAATACGTTGGTATACCTAGTTTGTGGATGAGATTTTTCCTATGTAATCTTCAATGTAACGGCTTTGGACAGAAGGATCCTACTGATACTAGCACTTATGTATTACCATACGAAACGTTAGACCTAACAGACATAACAGATGTTATGGACTTGCCTGTGTTTGATAAAGGGTGTGACAGTAGTTACACTTGGAGTAAACGTTACAAGCATCTTATTACTGATCGTACAGTAGAGGAGGCTGTAGACGAGCTAACAGCACTTCTACCTAAGGGTAAGTTCGTACATCCACTAACACAACAAAACGTGCACATGGTGTTTACAGGCGGCGAGCCGATGCTTAAGAAGACACAGCCTGGTATGATTAATATAATGGAAGAGTTTAAGAAACGTAATAACATGCCTAACTATGTTACTGTTGAAACTAACGGCACTAGGCCAATTGAACAGGAAATGGTAGAATACATTAAAGAGTATCCAGGTGAATGGTATTGGAGTCTTAGTCCTAAACTTTGGGCAACTGCTGGAGAGATGAGTAAGAAAGCAATCAAGCCAGAAGTAATAGGGCAGTACGCAGAAGCATCAAACAATGGTCAGTTGAAATTTGTTGTTAATGGTACTGAAGCAAGTTGGAAAGAAGTGGAAGAAAACACCAAACTATTCCGCGAAGCAGGATGTAACTTTCCTGTATGGATTATGGGCGTTGGTGGTACATTTGAAGGGTTAGTACAAACAGAGGCAACCATTGCCGATGAGGCTATCCAAAGAGGTTACAATTATACAAGCAGAGTTCACGTACACATTTACGGTAACGCAATAGGAAAATAATATGGAAAGATTTTTATACGACAACATAGTTAAAATAGCAATAGTACTCAGTTTACCGTTATGGACGGCATTTGTTCTAGCAGAGGACCACAACGTTACATATCACGGGCATGAGATAAACATAGTAGAAAACATAGTAGAAGTAGAAGAGCCTATTATTATTTTTACAGGGCAAGTTAGAGATGCGTATTCTACAGATGATAACACAATAGTAATCGAAATGAGAGATAGAAAGAAGTATGAACTAACTGTATCATTTTGTTGGAATTTAAATATGGCAAATGCTTTTATACTTGGCAATCCACTAAATCAATCTTATTTTGAAAGAATTCAAAAAGGCTTAAGAGTCAACACAGTTGATGCTTTTGGTAGAATTGATAAATGTATTGTAACGGATATTAAAGCATTAGAAGATGTATAAGTGTCATACATGTAGCAAGATGGTATTTCCACAAGAAATAAAATATCATACTGGTGATAAAACAAAAATATTCTGCGGGGCAGAGTGTAGTTTAGCATACTTTACAGAGTTAAAGGAATTAAAGGAGAAAGAGAATGGCGAATAAGATGAAAGATACAATGGACCCTAGGTTATGGTTCAAGAGTGAAAAAGACAAGAAGATTGCGATAGCAAAGAGAGACCTCGAAGGTGCTGAACTTGAAAAAGAACTAGCAACAATTAACGAGGAACCTTATGTTAATGTACTACAAATGGATGTTGATCCAATTAATCCTAAAAAAGGCTTTGTAGAGCTTGACTTTAATGATAATTTTGTTACAATGTTGCAAAGCAATGGTTATACAGGAAACAGCGACGAGGACACAGTTAATTCATGGTTTAACGACTTATGTAGAACAATACTGCTACAAGATAATGCAGATCAGGACTTTGGATTAGAAGGTGATCGTTCACCGTCTGATGTTGTTAAAGTAACTGATGACGATATAGCAAAAGTTAAAAAGGGTAAGTAATGAAATATATTTTAGTTGACACATTGAACATGTTCTTTAGAGCGAAGCATGTAACTGCTCGTACTAGCGACATTGATATGAAAGTTGGTATGGCAATGCACATTATGTTTAATAGTGTTAAGAAGTCATGGAAACAGTTCGATGGAGATCATGTTGTATTCTGTTTAGAAGGTAGAAGTTGGCGTAAAGACTTCTATGAACCTTACAAGAAGAATAGAAAGGTTTCGATGGATCAGAGGTCACCTAATCAGCAAGAAGAAGATGAAATATTCTTTGAAGCATATGACCATTTTATTGAATACTTAAAAACTAAAACTAATTGTACTGTATTAAGACACCCACAGGCAGAAGCAGATGACTTAATTGCTATGTGGACACAAGAGCACCCAGATGACGAGCATGTGATTATTAGTACAGACAGCGACTTTTATCAATTGGTTAGCGAGAATATAAGCCAGTACAATGGTGTAACTGATCAAGTTGTTAGGCACGATGGCATATTTGAAATGAAAACAATGAAACGTGCTATTGATAACAAGACACGAGAGCCCAAGCCTATACCTAATCCTAAATGGTTACTGTTTGAAAAGTGTGTTAGAGGTGATACAAGTGATAACATCTTTAGTGCTTTTCCAGGTGCTAGGAAGAAGGGCAGTAAGAACAAGACAGGCATGCAAGAAGCATTCGCTGATATGGAACGCGGTGGCTTTGACTTTAATAACTTTATGTTACAACGTTGGGTTGACCATGAAGAGCAAGAGCATAGAGTCATTGACGACTACGAGCGTAATAGGATATTAATTGATTTAACACTACAGCCGGATGAGATTAAAGAAGGTGTAAAAGAAGTGTTTGTTGAATCAACAGAGAAAGAAAAGATACAGAATGTAGGCATCTTCTTTATGAAGTTTTGTAATCAATGGAACATGCCCAAACTAACAAATGCCGCAACAGAGTTCGGCGAGATATTAAACGCATGTCAGAAGCAATAAGGAAGATTTGGGATGCAATTAAGTACGGACCAGAATCGAAATTGGTTACATTTGAATCACCCGATAAGGGCGGAACAATATTTCAATGTACAACAACAACCAATAGTAGAACTGGTAAAATAACAAGAAAACGAGAGTTAATAAAGGAAGGAGATAATGATGAGTAAGAAAGCAACAATTAAAAAGGTTGATGAGTGTAGTTGGTTAGTAATAGATCAGCAACGAGGTAACGTAGGTGTTTTATATCAAAATGTTCAAGGAACATATGAATACCTATCTAATGAAATTAAGGAAGAGTTTTACTCAGACCGCGATGTTGAAAAGTTCTTTGGTGCGAAAGTATTTAAGAAAGAAGCAGACCACGTAGTACACCCAGATAAAATGTTTATCGCAGGATTCGAAATTCCCTTTCCAGCACCAGAATTGGTTGCTAGTGATCACTCTGAATACAATAGAGATATTCCGCTGTTTAGCAAGACTGCTAATAGCGATGTGTTGTATGCCGCAGGTTGGTATGCTATTAACTTTGAGAAAGGTTGGAAACATGGTTATTGCCCTAAAGCAACTACCCTATTTCAATATGGTTACGAAGGTCCATTTAAAACTAAAGATGAACTAAGGTTTAGACTTAAAGAACTTAATAAGATCAAACGTAATGAAATTAAAAACGCTGATTGAAAATTTAAAGTTCTATCAATCTAAAGGTTCAACTGTAGTTTCATTAGACATTAGTGAATTACTAATAGCACTTGGCGAAGTTACTCCTACAAAAGATGTAGTAGCGAAGCAGAGTATGTCCATGGAAGTCGATGGTGGCCAATTCAAATAGCATTAAGATTGGTGAGTATAACCGGAAGTATGAGTACAACTACAGAATGACTGGTCATGCTATAAATCACGGTTACTTGATGTGGTGCGAAGATAATATTACGGATGGATACGGTTGGTGGTTTGAAAGGTCAGCACCTTACATAGATCAACCCAATAAAAACGACAGAGCATTTGTTAGTTTTAAAACAGAGAGAGACTTAGGCAAATTTACATGGTTTATGTTAAAACAAGATGAAGATTGAAATATACACAGAAACTAACAATCCAATTTGTGGTATGGCTAAGCAATGGCTAGAAATCAACAACTACGAGTACGACGAAACGGTAGTAAATGATCCTCATGAGATACAAGGCCTGTACGAATCAATAGAAATAACATTTAATACAGTTGTGTCTACATTGCCACAGATACTCGTAGACGACGAGCTTGTTGGTGGTTTTGACCAATTGCTAAGGTCCAAACTAGTTTAAATCTCTATTAAAGTATGTTTTAACTGTATTTTAGATAAATAAGTATACAGGAGACATACATGAGTAGACCAAAGCCAAAAGTGATTCTAGAACATCACGATACCACAAATTATAAAACAGAGCAAGTCTTGGCGGCTTCCAGTGTTTATAGTGTGTTTTTTAATGACAATCCTATTAATCTTAGAACCATGCATTCATACCTAAACTACCCAGGCCCTAAATATAAGAAAACAAGTTTTTCTAATCCTGGACATGCGTTTAATTTAGCAGAAAGATTAAACAAACAATTTAACACAGATGAGTTCTGTGTTGTTCAGATGGAAGGCGGGCCTATTGTACAAGAGGATGCCATCCGTAATGAGTCTCAAAAATAGTCTACAATATCAAATAATATCCAAACTTAAAAAAGAACTCGATATTGCTGAGTATGACGTTACCGAACTTATCGCAATTATCTTTAAAAATGCTAGAATACGCAAAAACAGTATAACAGGTGTACGGCTATCCAAGTTTGGCCTAAAACTAATGGAAAAGAGTTTTACTAGTTATCCGTTTGCGTTAGATAACTTCCTACTTACAAATAAGGCTGTAGTTAAAATGGATAGAACTATGGTGTGGCCTTATTATATTGATAATAAAAAGTTAGTGCTGTTTAGCGAAAAGGATTCGATTATTCTTAAACTGAAAGGACAAAACTTAGAAAAGTGGTTGAATGGTTTAAGACAACCAAAAACACCCGAATAAAAAAGGGTCCTAAGACCCTTTATCAACAACCCCTAAAATGTATACCTAAATGTATACCTCACCTGCTAATATGTTTTCCATAGTACCAGATTTCATTAATGAGTCGAATTTTTTAAAGTAGTCAGATGTCGTTCCAATCGTTAGATGGGCAAACCTGGCTACTACTCCTAATGGATTCGCCATGTGTTTCTCCTTTTGTTTGTAGCATTAATGCTAGTACGTTTGGTGCGACTTCATCCCTATTGGGCTCTGTTACATTTTGTCAAACTGTATGTTACAATCGTGTTACAGCATCTATTTATCAATCATTAACACATCATTAAATGAGTTGTGAACTATAAAACTTGACATTTACCACGAAATAGGGTATAATGCAAGTTAAGTTAAGAATGTAGGAGTTTGAAATTATGAATAAAGCACAAAAAATACATAAGGAATTGAACGCATTGCCTTATTTTAGAAACTACCAAGCAGTTAGCGGTAGTGTACACAATCTATCTAGCCACGAAGATGCTGTAGAAGATGTGCTTGAAAACAACTCCTTGCTTCAAAGCAACTTTAAAGCATTAGCAACTAGCCTACACTTTACTAGTGTCATTACGTTTAGAGATGCGTTACTAGAAGGTAGGTTTGTAGACAATATGCCTGATAACGTATACTTTAGTCAGCCTACTGGTACACATAACTCTCCAGACTTTATATTTAAAGTAAACAATAAAGTGTTTTTTATAGAGTGTAAGAGTGGCAAATCCAATAATCCTATGTACAATGGCGGGTTACCTAAAATTGGATACATTTACTTGTTCTGTTCAGAGAAGTCTAATCAGTCTACAATGTACTTAGGTGACGACATTGTTAATACTGAACAAAGAAAAGTAATCGATGAGTTTACTAAGCAAAGTGAAACGTTAGTCAACGAACTTAATGCTAAACTACAAGCACTAGATACGCAAGGTAGAGGCATGAGTTATTACCAAAGACACATGTGGTCACACGCCGGCGGTGCTAAGTATACTGACTACTTCAAACATAAGAACAGAGCACTATGCGAAGGGAAAGTTGAGACAATATTTAATGACACTAAAACCAGTAAATAAAAATATAGAAGATGTAACAATCGAGCAGATAGAAGAACATAAGGTTCTCTCTGCCAGCGATTTGAACAAAGACTTAAACAACTTGTTCGGCTTTAACTCTGGTGAAAACAGGAATAACTTCTATGGCAATCCTTTCCTATACCATCATCAATTTAAGAACTTACTACAATGTCATCGCGAAGGCGGAGATACTATTTACGATATCTATAATGACAAGGACAAGTGGGATAAACTTATTGACTCCGCAAGAAAACGTAACAGAGGTGGCAAATCTGCCGCAGGAAATGTATTTGAATGCTTTAGGATTAACTTAGGCTCTGTTGTAATGTTTAAGAGTACAACTGCCAAATACTTATATCAAAAGTATAATGCTGAAAGTGTGTTAGATCCTACAGCCGGTTGGGGCGGTAGAATGTTAGGTGCGTGGGCACTTGGTATTGACTACACTGGTATTGACACAAATATAAACATGAAGCCAGCATACGACAGCATGATTAAGATGCTTGATAACAAGACGCCTGCTGTATTTGAAAAGCCTAAACTACAAATGTTATGGCAAAGTGCTCTCGATGTAGACTTTAGTGAACTAGAGTATGACTTTGTATTAACATCTCCACCATATGTAAACTTAGAAATATATGAACACATGGAGCCTTGGGAATCAGATGAAAAGTTTTATACTGAATTCTTTATTCCGCTATGGCAAAAGTGTATAGACAATATCAAGCCAGGCGGCACAATTTGTTTTAACATATCACCTAAAATGTATGACGATGCTGTATCCTTTGGTCTTCCGGTATGCGAGGATGAAGAGGATCTAAAACAGCAACTAGGTCAGCAGTCAGGTAAAAAGAAACAAGACAAGATCTATATTTGGTTCAAATGAAGACCTACACAATCGATGACTTACAAGTAGTACACATACCTGATGCGTTCTCGGACGTTGTCCTACGCAAATGGGAAGATTACTATACTACTGTTCCATTCTTTAACTGTGGTGGTGGACGTCAGGATACTGATATGCATTACTTTACATCAGGTTTAAACTTAGTAGACTATATTAATATTTTTCCTGTTAGCGATATAATCGAACATGCCAAAGTTATATCTCCTGACTGTAAGAAAAGCTCATATCAAAAATCGTACATAAATGCGATTAGATCCAACCAAACATTTAAACCACATAAGGATAGATATGAACTTGCTGATAGCGAGTTCTACACTATAGCATTATGGTTTGGTAATCCGCATTGGGACTACACAGAAGGTGGTTCCTTGGTACTTGGTGAAGAGCAGGACGTTAATATACCTAACAAATACAACGATTTAGTAATCTTTCCGGGTCAACTGCTACATAGCATGGAAGTACATACCTCGCATTTAACAAGAGTTACAGTATATTCTGCTTTTACTAATCAATTCAACAACTTAGCAGGCGAAATAAATCAAAGAAACGTCTGGTAAAGGTTGACCTTGACCCTGTATTTTGCTATAATATACACATAGGTTAAACAAAAACGTAGGAGTTTTTATGTACAATATACACCAAATCAAAGTTAGTGAAGAAGTTTATGACTTTGTCAATGGTCCAGATGGCGGCCACACAAATACAGCAAATAAGTACCCAGAGTACAATGCTCGTTTAGAAACAGGCAAAGGCGCCAAAGGCTTTACTGCTGATATGTTTCAACATTACACTAACGTATGCCAGGTAGCAGAGTTTGTTACTGAAGGTAATAAGTTAGAAGAAGTATTCAAAATCCTAAATGGTTACTACTACAACGAAGACACTGACACAGACGAAACGTTTGATGCTTTCGTTAGTGGTTTTACTATGAGGACTTACTTAAACAAGAAGACTAAAAAAGTAACTGAACTTAGAAATATGCATTCACTATCAGTTGGTGACATTGTCGAAGACAAAGTTAGTGGGTCATTCCACATAGTTGACGGGTTTGGGTTTGTTGATATCACATCATTAGTTATCGAAGCAGAATTGGTAGCATAATGATATTTTTACTTCGTTATCTAGATAAGTTTAGTGCTAGGGCAGGCAACCATGATTGGGTTGTTGATCCTACGCATTACACTGATACCGATGTACATCAAAGGTTAGAAGAGTTACAGTCGTTGGGTTACCTAGTTGAGATGACTTTTGTTGAACAAAAGAACATTGACGCAAATCCCTCTTTAATAAAAGAATTAGAAAAGATTCAAAAAGAGGTTGACCTTAACCCAACAATTTAGTATAATAGTTGTATATTAAATAATTGTGTAGGAGCAATAAAATATGGAAAATGTAAGAAAAATTAAACTCGATCGTGCTAAGAAGCATATCAAGAGAGCCTTCGCTAAGAAGCGTCCTGTATTTATATGGGGACCTCCAGGAGTTGGTAAATCCGACATCCTAGCTCAGATAGCCGAAGAAGGTAACAACCTTTTAATCGACTTGAGAATGGCTTTATTAGATCCAACTGATATCAAAGGATATCCGTACAGGGACGAAACAGATAACAAAATGAAGTGGGCGGCACCTGCCGAACTACCTTCAGAAGAACTTGCTAGTCAGTATGAAACTGTCTACTTGTTCTTAGACGAATTAAACTCAGCACCTCCAAGTGTACAGGCAACTGCTTATCAGTTGATCCTTAACAGACGTGTTGGTAACTATGTACTACCTGATAATGTAGTACTTGCGGCGGCTGGTAACAGAGACACTGATAAAGGTGTTACTTACAGAATGCCTAGTCCACTTGCTAACAGGTTCCTTCACTTAGAAGTAGAAGTTAACCACGGTGTATGGCAGACATGGGCTATTGAAAATAACATCCTTGCTGATGTTGTTGGTTACTTGGCTTTTGCTAAACAAGACCTTTTTGACTTTGATCCTAAGAGTTCAAGCAGAAGTTTTGCTACTCCAAGAAGTTGGGCTTTTGTTAGCCAGATGCTTGAAGACAGTGACATGACTCATGATGAGGAGATGGACATTGTAACAGGTTTGGTTGGTGAAGGTATGGCAATCAAATTTATGAATCATAAGAAGAATGCTTCTAAACTTCCTAACCCTTCTGAAATACTTTCAGGTAAGGTTACAGAACTTAAGAAACTTGAAATATCTTCCAAGTATGCTCTTACAGTAGGTATGAGCTATGAGTTGAAAAACATTCAAGAGTCAGAGGACGAGAAGGCACTTACAACTTCGTTCAATAACTTTATTAACTTCTTAATGGACAATTTCGAACCAGAAATGTGCGTACTCGGATGTAAGATTGCTCTTAGCGAGTACGAGATAGACGTAGATTTTGCTGATGTAGATCGTATCGACGAGTGGGTTGAAAGATACGGCAAGTATATGAACATCGGCTCATAAGTTAGTTCCTGTGTCGCCAGTTACTCCTACAACCTACAACGACGCGACGCAGACTATAGGGGGGATCTTAACGGTCCCCCCATCCTTTTTAAGTAAAAGTAGGTTGACCTTACCCAGTTTTTTTAGTATAATATAAGTATAGTTTGTAGGAGAACTTCAATATGAATATAGCAACATTTACAGCAGAAGAAACAAAAGATAGATTGATTACCGCAAGGGTACAATTACTTTTGAATAATGGCTTCTTTGGTAACCTGGCTACTAGGTTAGAGTTACAAGAGGCATCTAGTTGGTGCCCGACTGCCGCAACAGATGGCAGACATTTCTTTTATAATACAGAATTTATTAACACATTGGATGATGATGAACTTATCTTCCTAATGGGGCATGAGGTATTACATTGTGTTTATGATCATATGGATCGTAGAGGCAACAGAGAACCTCGTTTATGGAACATAGCAAATGACTATGTTGTGAACATGGACTTAGTTGAAAACAACATTGGTAAGAAGATTACCAAAGTTAATATCTGTTTTGATTACAAATATCAGAACTGGATTTCCGATGAAGTATACGATGACTTGTTTGAGAACGGTGATCAGAACCAAGAAACATTAGACATGCATTTAGACTTTGACGGTGACGAAGATGGTGACGGTACTGGTCCAAGAGCTAATGCTCCAGGACAAGACGGCGAAGATGGACCACCAGAATACTCCGAGGAAGAAAGAAACCAAATCCGCGAGGAGATGAAAGAAGCAATCATGAATGCGTCTAAAGGTGCTAGTAATAAAGATGTACCAAGAGGCGTTAGAAAGATGATACAAGAACTTACTAATCCTGAGTTGGATTGGAGAGACCTTCTTGCTACGAACATTCAAAGTGTTGTTAAGAACGATTACACTTTTATGAGACCTGCTAGAAAAGGTATTGCTGAACAAGTTTATCTTCCTGGTATGGATTACGACACAGACTTAGATGTATTTTGCTTTATTGATAGTTCCGGTTCTATGGGCGACGATATGCTTAGAGATCTTTGTAGTGAAGTAAAAGGTATCATGGAGCAGTACACAAACTTTGTATTAAGACTTTGTTTCTTTGATACAGACACTTACACTATACACGAATTTGATGCTAGTAACGTTGATGAAATACACGACATTCAAATCGAAGGTGGTGGCGGTACTGAGTTTGATTGTATGTTTGAGCGTCTTAAAGAAGAAGACATTGTACCACAGAAACTAATTGTATTCACAGATGGCTACCCATGGGGTAGTTGGGGTGACGAAGATTACTGCGATACATTGTTTATTGTACACGGCGCAGGCTACGGTGGAAGAACTCCAGTAGCACCATATGGCGTAACAGTTAAGTACAAGGCATAATGATTAAAAGAAGTAAAAAACTTACAGGGATAGAGTACCAAGGTTTAATTGGTACTCCTACCTATGAAAGTATGTTACAAAATAAACTTGAAGTGTTTCAGTCAGCCAAAGACGATGATACCCTTTGGGAATTACTTGATCACTTTGATGTAAATGCTCAAGGCGTATTCCATATGACCACGATAGGTAGCGACAATATTTGGCGTATCTATTTTGAAAATACAGGCGACTGTAATGCCTTCGTGCAACTATTCCAAGCAACCGGCAAAGAAACCGGACTAGCACCACATATTGAGTCAATTGTAGTAAATACTACACATGACACAGAATAAAGATCTTTGGTCCTGTAATGAATGGGACCCACTTAAAGAAGTAATAATTGGTACTGCCACAGGTGCCAATATACCGCATGGAGACCTTTCTCACCATGCTACCAACTATGCCAATTTAAGTCCTGAAGAGTATGCCAAGATGCCAAAGGGTAGTTACCCAGAGCATGTATACCACGAAGCAGAAGAGGACTTAGACGCAATGTGCAACGTTCTAAGCAACGATTTCGGTGTTAAGGTACATAGACCTAATCTTGATGCTGTGGACTTTACAGCAGACGTTAGCAACGGGCATTGGAAGTCCGATCAATACGAAGCATACTGCCCACGTGATAGTGTTACTGTAATAGGTGACAAGATCATCGAAGGTGCTATGAGTTTGAGAGCAAGGTACCATGAAACCTTTTTATTCCGAGACCTCTTTATGGATAAGATGATGGAAGGTGCTAATTGGTTACAGATGCCTAAGCCTATGTTACAAGATGACTTATTTAAAATACAACCAGGCAGAGACCCAAGTGTAAACAATAACGAACCTATACTAGACCCTGCTAACCTTATACGCATGGGTTACGACATACTGTATCTTATATCCAACACCGGTAATGAGATGGGTGCTAAGTGGTTACAGAACGCTCTAGGCCCCGACTTTAGGGTACACCAAATGAAGGACCTATACAGTTGGGCTCATGTTGACAGTACCATTATGCCACTTAGGCCTGGTCTAGTTATTCTTAATGGTAGTAGAGTCGATAAGGATAAAGTACCCGAGATATACAAAAATTGGGATAAGATTTGGTACACAGAAGAAATGTGTGTTGGTCAGCCTTGTTTAGAAGACTATGCTCCAGCAAGTAGTTGGATTGGTATGAATGTATTAAGTGTTGATCCCCAACATGTATTAGTACCAAGTGAAGAAGTACCATTGATGAAAGCCATGGAAAAGCATGGAATCACACCAGTGCCTGTTCAAATGAGGCATATGAGAACCCTAGCAGGAGGCCCACATTGTGTGAGTACTGACCTGGTTAGAGAGGGTAAATTAGAAAGTTATTGGCGTTAATATCGCTTGACTTATGAGAGCAATTTTAGTATAATTGCAACATAGGTTAGTTAGGAGTATAAGTTGTGGAATTACCATTAGAAAATTATAAAGGTTTGCTCGTAGTAGGAGATGTACATTCTGTATTCTCTGACTTTGCGACGTCTTACTCTTATGCTCGTAAAAATAACCTATATTACCTACAACTTGGTGACATCATTGATTATGGTCCTAAACCTTTAGAGAGTCTTTTACTTGCTAAAGAAATATTAGATAGCGGCCATGGCATGATTATCCAAGGAAACCACGATAACAAAATGTATCGTTGGGCAAAGGGCAATGATGTTAAATTAGGCAAAGCACAGAGAGATACATTAGCAAGGGTAGACTTTGGTATTGATCTTTTTAGGGACCTTATGTTAGAAGTTGGTCCTAGGATGCCTCATTTTGCATGGTTTAAAAACTTCTTTTTTACTCACGGCGGGTTTCATCCTGAGTTTTGGGCAGAGAAGAAGATCACGAAGAAGTCAATTGAAAACGTATTCTTATACGGACAGGTTGATAACACGAATACTGTAATGTGGCAAGGTCAGCCGTACGCTCATAGAGTGTATGATTGGGCTGAAGCAATACCAAAAGGACATATTGTGTTTGTTGGACACGATCGTTCGCCATTGAAACCGGCGCCTGATTTTGTAAACAACTTAAAGATGCCTTTGGTGTACTACACTAAGAATGAAGAGCGTGTTATCTTTATGGATACTGGTAGCGGCAAAGGTGGAACCCTTAGTGGAGCCAAGTTAACCTTTAATGTTTACGACCAACTTGCAATTGACACCTTTTTATCGTTCACATAAAAGCACCAGTTAATAAATACTATTGTAATACAAATTTATCCATTTGGAGGAAAAAATGGCAGACAACGAAAACACAGAGATTGTAGAAGAAACAGTCGCACCGGACGAAGGTAACACCGTAGGCGAAATGCCTGAAGGTGAAGCACCGGAGCAAGAGCAACAAGCCGATCCGGCACTTAGCCTGGAAGAACTTTCTATGCTTATGCAGATTGTAGACTTAGCAGTTCAAAGAGGAGCCTTTAAAGGCAACGAAGCATCACAAGTTGGAGCAGTTTATGATAAACTTTCCATGTTCTTGGGTGCCGTAGCACAGGCTCAGCAACCGGTTGAAGGTGAAGCACCGGCAGAAGAAGAAGCACCAGTAGAGGAATAATATGCCAGACATAATGAAGCATGTTGCCGAATGGCGCGATCGTAAATGTCTAGTTTTATTTAGAGAAGTTCCTGGGGAGCCTGAAAACGCATTAGTTGTGATGTCAGGTGAACTAGGAATTACTCAACATGATGAACTAGTCAGAGAGGTCGAAAGCCTAGAAGCACAGAATAATAATGATTTAGCCAATGTACTAAACGGTAGAAACTTTAGTGATGGTAGAATTATGCTAAAAGCGTTACACGAAGACAAATTAATCACTAAAGTACCTGTCAGTGAAGTAGTTATGCTACCAACCACTAAAGACAGAATACCTTTAGGTGATCTTAATAGTGCTATCGGTGACATTCAGAAAGGTCAAGAGATGGACAAACCAACTCTTGCTGATACATCTGTAATGGATGCTGTTAATCAGATCGAAAGACCAAAACAACTATCTGGAAGAGAGGCTGAAGAGCAGTTAGAAATCGCTCAACAACTGCTAAGACAAGCAGACCTTATTGAATCAGATATTGATAGTGTCCAAAATCAGATGAGAGCTGACGCACATAGCAAAAGAGAAGAAGCCTACGCAAGAGCGCCGGAGTTAAAACCAGCACCTAAGCCAGGCAGACCAAAAAACTCAGCAGTTAAGAAGAAGTAGAGTTATGGCACTGAGAAAAATAATTCTCACCCATAACTCCAAACTAAGTAACTTTGATAAAATGCTTAAAGAAGTATTTCCATCATCGATACCAAGTCAATACTGTGACAAGTTAATTATTACCGATGAACGCGGTAATGAGTCTGAGCTAATGGGTTCTGATATAGAAGGTGCTATACCGCTTGATCCTAACCACGCCTCTGATTTATCAAGGCTATGGAATAAGCACACTGAAAAAGTTGAGATCTATCTTAACTTAGCAAAAGTCGAGGCAGTTGTTACTGCTGGAACTGACGAACTTTTTAAGAACGCAAACTTAAAATAATGTTTTACTTACCGGAACAAGATTTACTCTTTATCCACATACCACGTACCGGTGGTAAATCCTTTAAAATGTTCCTAGAGAACTATGGTACAAATACTGATATAGAGATATTCGATAACCATAGTCCTGTTAGTACGGCTTGTCATTATATGGATAATCCTGATGCCAACTACAAAATGGCAATGGTAAGGAATCCGTATGATAGAGAAGTTAGTCTATGGAGATGGGGCATGGCAGGCCCGTTGGCGGCATCAGATATGTCGTTTGAATATTGGGTTAATTGGAGATTCTTTGGTAAGCCTAAAGATGTATCAAATCTATTGACATACCTAGATCCTGTAACTGTAACAAGTTTATGGGCAATGCATAAAACACCACAGATATATTACCTAGTAGATGATACTACAGCACCAAGAGTTGATTACATTGGGTGCTTTGAACGTATGGAAGAAATGTACGAGCACACTAGACATCGCTTTATGGAACACTATGGCTACATTAAGCCTGTAGCAATGCAAAATCCTACGCCACATAGAAATGAGTTAAGCAGTGGATTTCCGTGGCAAAATGTTATTGAGCAATGCAATAATAGGGATAGAGTACTAGATGTATTATATAATTTCTACAAATGGGATTTTGATACATTTGGGTATTCAAAAGACTGGCAAAAGGAAGATACTAGTCCTAGTCGGTATATAGGTGAGTTAGCAAAACCTACTTCAGATACATACGAAGAAATGATGAGAGAATGGCCTTTGAAGAAGTATTACGGTGAAAGAGGTATACAGTTATTACACGACAGCCTGAGCTATCGTTATATGCCAGAAGGCAAAAATCGTGGGGTTTTCCTACAAAATACATCTAAACTTAAAGTTAACGATGTAATAATGCGATCAAATAGTTAAATATACCAAAAAAAGTGGTAAAAAAGGTTGACCTCACGGCGGTTTTTTAGTATAATATGCACATAGTTTAACAAAAGACGTAGGAGTTTTTATTATGCATACATTAGTTATCCAGTCGCAATACAAAGAAAATTACGGTGATGAACAGAATCCACATTGGAAGTTCAAGGGCGGTACAACGTACTTTGTTGATGATCTTACTGACAAGCAAGTTGCTAAGATTGAGGCTGACGGCATTCCGGGTCTAACCAACATCATTGAATATAACAATGGTGGTTCGCAAGAATACATTTTAGATTTTGAAATTCGTCAACTAGGCAAAGACGGTGACGGCAAAGGCGAAATATGTGAGCATTGGGAAACACCAATCCAATTCCGTTGGGGCGGTGACAGATGGTTAGCACAGACTAATCATACTCCGCGTGACGATGATAACTTTTGGGCACGTGGTATTATTGGTAAGGCTGAACAGTGGATTCCACTTCCAGGCAATGATCGTTCTGACTACAAATGTCAGTTCAAGACTGCTAATGGTTGGTTCGATCACAACGATGCTCAACTTAAAGCAGAGGTGGCATAGTGATTACGCAAAGAAACACAACCGTCCTTGCTTCAAAGTATCAACACACGGACGATATGAAAAAGTTTATTAAGGCTACAACAGGTGCTGTAATGACTCCTGTTCAAGGCAAAGATGATACTTTTTGGTTACATGGCGACAAGAGAGGAACTTACCATCAAAAGAAATACTACAAAATCGAATTTGGTTTTGTAGAGCAAGTTTCATTTAAGCCAAATAGACAAGTTAAAGATGGCTATGGTTTTGACATTCAATCATCAGGAGACCTAAACGGTTGGCAGTTGATGGGTGAGTATCGCACAATGATCAAAGAAGCGATGGCAGATTATAACACAAAAAAGGAGAAATCATGAATCCATGGAACATTATACAAAAACTAGAGAGCAACAATAGTTCTCTATTCAAGCAAGACGTTATTGAGCAGGAAATGGATTCAGTATTCATTGATGGTGCTACAAAGTGTCTTGATCCGTTAATTACTTTTGGTGTTAAGCAAGTTCCGTTTAGTGAGCAAGATGGCGAAGGCATTACTTTAGATGAATTTAACGACCTTGCTACAGACTTAGAGTTTAGACAGACTACTGGACATGCGGCTCGTGATGCCATACAGGCACTTTGCGATAAAGCAACTAACGAACAATGGAACGATTGGTACAGACGAATACTAATCAAAGACCTTCGTTGTGGTACTGGTGCTAAACTTATTAACAAAGTTAAAAAAGATACTATTCCACTATTTGGTTGTATGTTAGCACATGATGGTGCTAAACATCCTAAGAAGATTGCTGGAGTATGTTATATTGAATACAAATACGATGGCGTTAGAGTTATTGCTATTGTGCGAAACGGTGATGCTACATTGTATTCACGTAATGGTAAGTTACTAGAAAACTTTCCACACATTAACGAAGCATTAAGTAAGCCAGAGTTCGAAGGCATGGTATTTGATGGCGAAGTGATGTCAGAAGACTTCCAAACACTTATGAGACAAGTACACAGAAAAGAGGGTGCTCAGACTGAGGATTCATATCTTGCTGTATTTGACATGCTAACACTTGAAGAGTTTAACGCGGCAGGCACTACAATGAGTGCTATTGATAGACGTGATAGGCTAACTCAGTTGAGCAGTTTGTTCAACTACAGAATACAGTTAGTTGAAGCAACACTTGTTAACCTAGACTTAGACGAAGGGCAGGCACAGTTCAAAGCAATGAACAAACTTGCGTTAGAAGAAGGCTATGAGGGTCTAATGATAAAGCCAGCACATGATGGCTACAAATGTAAACGTAGTCATGCTTGGTTAAAGATCAAACCTTTCATTGAAGTTACACTAACAGTAGTTGGCGTTGAAGAGGGTACAGGCAAAAATGCTGGTATGCTTGGTGCGTTTGTTGTTGAAGGTAACGATGATGGCAAAGACTTCCACCTTAATGTTGGTAGCGGATTAACTGATGACATGCGTAAAGATGTATGGGCAGTTAAGGAATCAGTTATCGGGCAGTTAGTAGAGATTAGAGCAGATGCGGCAACACAAAGCCAAGACGCTGACGATGTTTGGAGCCTAAGGTTTCCAAGGTTTAAGACCTTTAGAGGTTTTGAACTAGGGGAGAAACTGTAAGATGCCAAATTGGTGTAGTAATCATATTGTAATTGAAGGACCTACAGAAAAGGTCGAAGCAATATGGAGTAAAGCAACAGATACAAGTAGCGATGGGTTACTAGAAGCAATGGTCCCAATTGGTAATTGGGATTATGACGACGCAATTAACACTTGGGGCACTAAGTGGGACATTTCACTAACCGATGCTAATTTAGAACTGGAAACAATTAATGATACTACTTCTGCTATTGTTGGCTATTGCGAAAGTGCGTGGGGACCACCGGATGAAGCATGTATTACTTACATGGCTAATAATCCTGATGTTGATATTAAATTACAGTTCCATGAAGGCGGCAATGACTTTTGCGGTACATTAGAAACAGGCGAGATGTCAATTAGTGAACAGAGCAGAGACTTTTGGGACGATGACGAGCTAGGCCAAGAACTAAACGAAAGATTTGCTATCACAGATTACCTTGACGAAGAACAAGAAAGTATAGAAGGCGAAAGCCTAGACGATGAGTTTTTAGTTGACCCGGAGACAGAACCACATGCTTAGGTGGAGAAAATATATTAAAGAGGAATCAGCTCATCACATGGGCGGCAGGCATTGTATATACGAGTTTTCAAATGGCTATGGTGCTAGTTTAATACCAGAGTTCGAACTTATTAATAACATGGACGACGAGTATATCGAATCGCAAGATCCTGAAGCACATAAGTCAGGTATGCGTCCTATTAAAGGTAAGTGGGAGTTAGCAGTTTTTTGGCAAGGTGAACTATGCTACGACACAGACATCACCGATGATGTGCTAAGAGGATTAAACGATCCACAAGTAGATAATTACTTAGGACAAATTAGCAGATTATGAGCAACACGGAACTAGCAAAACTAAACAATAACGAATTAGTATACGGAACGTATGATGAAGTAGAAGCATACGCAGAAGAAAAAGATACCTGTGTAGACAGATACTTTGATCATATAAATCCGTCTACAGTTTATAATAAGTTTACATGGATAGGAAAAGGAATGACAGATCCATACGCAGTTTCGGTTCCTTACAACTATGATAAAGCATCACCTAAAAGTGATTACAATACAAGAGGCATTGACCAAAACAAATGGTAACACAGGGCATTAATATGAAAAAAGTAAAAGTAAAAACACCAGTCAGCACATTAACACATTCTACAAGAGAAGTTGCGTTGGATTTTCTTAGATGGAGAGAATCGAAGAAGAAAAAGTCGTTAATTGGGCATAATGGCGGACCGAGTTTATAAATAATATTATGACACAATACGACGATACAGTAGAAAGACAACGCCTTTTAATAGAAGCAGAAAAATGGGCAGATGGCATTCAATCATTACATAGTCACAGACTGGCTAGCATGTGGTACGATACCCGTCCACAGGATACCAAAGAAGGACAATATGTAATGGACACTCAATACAACGGTGGCTTTATTAGACGCGAAGTTTATAATGATAAGCAAGTGCTATTAGAAGAAGTAACCTTTGGTAAACGTTTAAGCGGCGAAGAGCTGGTTAATGAATACAGTAGGAAGACTTCATGAGCGAAACAGTAGAAGAAAAAATCAAAAAGCAGATAGCAGAAACACCTATTTTGTTATACATGAAGGGAACACCTTATGAACCACAATGTGGATTCAGTGCTAGAACAGTACAGGCTCTTATAGAATGTAACGCAGAGTTTGGTTATGTAGATATACTTGAGAATCCTGAGATTCGTGCTACATTGCCGGACATATCTGATTGGCCTACTTTCCCTCAACTATTTGCTAAGGGAGAACTAATTGGTGGATGTGACATTATAACAGAAATGCATACTGCCGGTGAACTTAAAGAAGTGTTATCGTGAGCAAGACGTTTAACGACTTTACCTATAGACCTTTACCAGAAGGTTTAACAATTAAACAATCTAAAATAGACGGCCTAGGCCTACATGCTACTCAGGATATCGAAGCCGGTACTGTATTAGGTGAAACACATGTCTTAGTGTATAATCAAGACAGGCACGAATGGGTTAGAACACCGCTTGGTGGATTTATTAACCATTCAGAAAGTCCTAACTGTTACATAAGCACAGACAAAGGTGACAGAACAATACACACAGTTATACCTGTTAAGAAAGGCGCAGAACTTTCAGTTTATTATCGCTTCAAAGGGTATGACGGTATAATAGGCAACGACACCCACCCAGACTTCAACGACTAGCCTTTAATTTACTATAGCCTTTATCATCTAAGTGTGTAACGGCTATCCAAAAATGAGACATTTCGTCTCCAGTCCTACTACCATCTACTACCCACATATCTGAATCAGGGTTGTTTGGATTATCAGCAGTATTATCATACCATTGTTTCATAACTAGTACCGCACCAGCAGGAACTAGTGGTGCCACGGAAGTATCAAACAAATGGCTGTGGTGCCAAGTCGCACTCCAGTTAGATACTTGTCCTATCTTTTCTGTACGTCCGCTTTCAGGATAAAATATCTCTAGGCTGGCGGCATTCATCCGCAAGTGTCCATGTGGTTGGAAACTGTCTATACGCACTGGGTGATCAAAAGACTTAAACCCTTGTGTCATAGCATAACCATTAGGAGGTATAATTAAGTGACCATTCTCATAACCATCTCGCAAAGGGTATAGTGCCAAGTCTTGATTGTAACTCTTGTCCTCATATCCTACTTCATGGAACCATAGTCCAATCTCTACTATATTATCTTTAACTGCCAGTCCTTGTGCTGTTGCTCCAACCCCTCCTGGATACATATGAATGTCCCAAAGGATTTGTGAGTCTGCTGGAAGTGTACGGCACACACCATCGCCTGGTATCTCACCCCACTTGCCCATGGCATATTCAGTTAACTGTCCATAACGTTCTAACTCTCCAGTTTCTTCGTTTGTTAAGAACACAGAACTATTAGCATGATGTACTACAGCCTTAGCATCTCCACGTGGCTTAACTTGAACTGCTTTAATACACCTAGGCACTTCGTTGCCGGCAGGCACATAATGTTTATGCCAAAGATCCGCTCCCTCGGCAGGAATATCTATAGGAGTTGACGCAATTATAAGGTCAGGTTCACCAAAGTCCTGTGCGAAACTCCATTCATTATCATTTGGAAATACTACAGGCTGTACTACAATTTCTGTATTGCCATACATTGCTCCAGTGTCTACCCATTCAACAAAAGTATCAATCTCTTCTTGGGATAGGCGCCAGTCGCCTTGTAACTTTTGTATACCAACACCGTGATCATACGCATAAGGTGGCATTTCTCTTTTCATTACTTTAATAGCCATTAATGGCGCCCATGGTCTAACTTGGTCATACGTTTCAAAACTCATTGGTCCTATGCCACCTGCTCTATGACATACTACACAATTATTATTAATAATATCTGCTACTTCTGTAGCATAATCTGTAGCCCACACTGATGTAGACCATATGGCTATCAGAGCCACGGCTATATACTTGTACATTTTATTTTCCTTTGGATTGCGTATCAACTACGAGTGAATACTCTGATACTAATATAACCTTATGTTATATTCTTATGTAAATTATTTATCTTATTTCTTCTATTAATTTACAATCATTAGGCGGATCATCATTTGCCATACTAGTATTTATGCAATGATAAATATGAGTGTACTAGATAATAGTGCACGAGACAATAACAGGAGATGAAAATGGCCTCAATCGGATTCATCGGAGTAGGTAAGTTAGGACAAGCCTGCGCCGAAATGGTCGCCGAGGTCCATGATGTTGTTGGTTATGATGTTAACCCAGTAGAGCCTGAAAACTTTACAATGGTTGATAATATGGAAGATGCTGTAAGAGGACAAGAAATTGTTTTTATCGCAGTACCTACACCACATGACCCACAGTATGATGGCAAGGCACCTACCAGCCATTTACCAAACAAGGACTTTGATTATACAATAGTTAAAGACATTCTTAGTAAAGTAAATGCTGTAGCGACCCAAGAACAATTAATAGTCCTTATATCGACAGTACTGCCTGGTACTGTAAGAAGAGAATTTATTCCTCTAATGACTAACACTCGCTTTGTGTACAATCCATACTTAATTGCTATGGGTACTGTGAAGTGGGATATGGTTAATCCAGAAATGGTAATGATTGGAACAGAAGATGGAAGTGAAACTGGTGACGCAAAAGAACTAGTAGACTTCTACAAAACAATAATGCAAAACGACCCAAACTATGTTATAGGTACATGGGACGAATGCGAATGTATTAAGGTTTTCTATAATACATTTATATCAGCGAAAGTTAGTTTAGTTAATATGATACAAGACGTAGCAGAAGCGTCAGGCAACATTAACGCAGAAGTTGTGTGCGATGCTTTGGCAAATTCAGACAGACGTATTATGGGACCTGGGTACATGAAGCCGGGCATGGGCGATGGCGGTGCTTGTCACCCTAGAGATAATATCGCGTTACGTTGGATGGCTGAAAACTTAGGCTTAGGATACGATTTGTTTGATGCTGTAATGCTTTCAAGAGAAGTACAAGCAGAGAACATGGCAAAAAGATTGCTAGACTTAGCAAATGACATACCTATAGTTATAGTAGGTAAAGCATACAAACCATTAGTGCCATATGAAAGTGGTTCTAGTAGTATGCTTGTAGGTCACTATGTTGTTGCCCAAGGGCATCCATTGTATTACTATGACGAACAAACTGGTGACACGCCGCCGGAGGATGTATTAAACAATCCAGCAGTATACTTATTAGCACATAACCCAGGAGTCACATACGGTGACCAACTTGATACGGTGCCTAATTGGTATGGTGAGCATAATGTCACAGATTGCGATGAAGCATTAAGTGTCAAGACTGGTAACGGAACAGAGTTAAGTTTTGCGAATGGAAGTATCGTAGTTGACCCATGGAGAAAGACGCCTGACATTACAGGTGTTCAGGTTATCCATTACGGCAACACTAGAGGAGCATAATGAACATAGATCAACTTATAATTGATCACATACACGATAAGTGGGGCAGTGATAACGAGATGCTTAAATTAAATGAGCAGTATCGCTATACCCCACCTTATCCAACCCTTGCCTTAAATGATTTTATACCAGCAGAAGTAAGTAAAGCATTGTATGAAGAAAGTATTACAATACCTAAAAAGCATTGGACTACATTTACTAGGGCAAAAAGTTACATGGAAGAGTGCAAGGAACTAGAACATGCGCCGGTGGCTAGGCAACTTGTTAGTGCTTTACATAGTCCAGAGTTTTTAGGTTGGCTAAGGAAGGTATGTGACGTACCGCATTTATTACCAGACCCATATTTAGTCGGTGCTGGTTATATGAAAAGTTTTCAGGGCGATAGCCTTAAGATACATTCCGACTTTAACTGGAATGAAGAATGCCAAACGCACAGAGCGTTAAGTTTAATATTATACTTTACACCTGACTGGGATCCAGAATGGCACGGAGATTTACAGTTTTGGGATTTTGATAAAACTCATAAGGTTGTAAGTTATCCGCCAGAGATGGGTAATGTTGTTATTTGGAAATATCACAAACGTGGATTCCACGGACACCCTAATCCTATTACATGTCCTGAGGACAGGTTTAGAGTAGGGTTTAGATTATTTTACTACATAGCAGACAGTAAGCATGATTGGAGAGATCCACCACACAAAAGTTTGTATTGGTACGATAAAGATGCCGATCAACCTTACCATTTAGAAAATGAATACGGACATGGAAAATTAGAAAGCGATGAGTGAGTATAACTACAGCGGACCACTTAACGGTGGATATGCAATTCAGGACAAAGACATTACATGGGAACTTAGAGATTTCTGTGAAAGCACATATGAGTGGCGAGACTTCTTTGCCGCGGATGGCGTAACAGATCATAGAGAAAAGTTTGTAGAAATGTTTGGCAGATGGATTAGAAGTAGCCAGTTAAATACTATCAGTGGCTTAGATGCTTTTCCGCATGTTACACAAACTAACGGAACCAGTGAAGCATTTAGTATGTTCATGCAAAGACATAGCAAAAAAACCTTTAAGTTTTATAAAGGTGACTTTATGATGCACAAAGTTGCTAGTAATAATTTAGATGCTAAATGGTCATGGATTTATAATTACGAGCAAGTTCAAGAAGGCGATGCTGTAATTATCAGTTGTCCTTTTAGCGATACTGGTCGTGTAAAAGAAGACATGAATGAATTACTTGACTGGTGTACACATAATAATGTGCCTGTTTTAATAGATATGGCCTACTTTGGTATGTGCTATGGCATAAGTATTAACATAGATAAACCGTGTGTAGAGGAAGTTACGTTTAGTTTAGGCAAAACGTTTCCTATCATAGGAGCAAGAGCAGGCATACGTTTACAACGTAAAGAAATAGACGATGCTGTATTGTTTGCTAATCAACACGGTATAGTAAATAACTTTGGTGCTATGATTGGCGAGTATGCCATGAGTGCGTGGGGACCAGATTATATACCTAACAAGTATATGAAGGCGCACATGGTAGTATGTAATAGGTTACAGTTGAAACCAACTAACTGTATTATATTTGCCCAAAGCAATCAAACAAAACACGACAGTTTTAATAGAGGAAACGATTTAACTAGACTTTGTATATCAAAGTTGTTAGTAGAAGAATATGAGCGAACCTAAACATTGTAGTCTACTGTGGACACACCTCAGTAACGAACCAGGCGGAACTTTACGAAGTTGCTGTATTGCTCGTGAAAGAATATCGCGACCGGACGGCTCAGACTACACGTTAGGGGAAGACTCTATTAGAGATATTTTTCATAGTGATTATATGAAAGATTTAAGGCATGAAATTCGCGAAGGCAACAAGCCAGAGAATTGTGCTACATGTTGGATAGACGAAGACAACGGTAAGGAGTCTAAACGACAATTATACAATGGTTACGCAGAATGGAGATACCCAGATGGAATAGATTACGAGGCTGAACCCGATATGCCGCGGGATTATCAACTTATACTAGGTAACGCATGTAATTTGAAATGTAGAACTTGTAATGCAAATTACAGCAGTAAATGGAGAAAGGAATCAATTGATAGAGAAATATCATTTTGGGAGCCACCTTCGAAAATAGATTTACACGACTTAGAAAATTCTAAGTTCTGGTTAGATATAGAAGATTGGTTACCACATGTAAAAGTTTTAGAAATAATGGGAGGCGAGCCTTTCTATATGAAAGAGTTTCGTAAACTCATTGACAAGTTAGTTGACATGGGAGTAAGCAAAAATATAATGATTACTCTCAGCACTAACGGAACATTCTACAATGACAAACTGATAGATAAAATTGTAGGCAACTTTGAGAACTTAGGGTTCAATATAAGTTTAGATGGCGTAGCAGAAAAGTTTGATTATCTGCGTCACGGAGATAGTTGGGATAATAATGTATTAGCAAACTTAGACAAATTTTATAAGTTACACACTGAGCACGATCATGTTAACATAAATGTTACACATACCGTAAGTGTGTGGAACTTCTTTTATCTAAGAGAGTTTCATCATTTCTTTGAAACAGAATACCCTGAATTTATGATTTGGAATAATCTAGTACATTTTCCAGAATGGTGTGAAGCAAATGTCGTTCCTTCACCATTAAAAGAAACAATTATGGACAGAGTTACTAATCCTGAAAAACATGGATTACCTGCTTGGGACCAAATAAAATACGACAAGGACATATCACCATTAGTAGCACACGCCGGTACAGAAAGTACTGATGAACATTGGAGAATGTTTGTGGCACAGGTTAAAGCAGGAGATGTATACAGAGACGAAAGTTTTGAGGATACATTTACAGAACTTTTTGAAGTACTAAAGGATAACATGATAAGTATATAATATGAGTAAAAGTAAACAACCAAAATTAGGCGATAGAATAGAACATACTTGTAACCTTAACGGAAAGTTTGAGGGCGAGGTTGTACAATTACTGGCAATGCAGTTTATATATAAAACTGCCGATAGCCACACACGGTTTTGTTTATTTAAAGAATCATGGAGATTAATAAATGACAACTAAAAGAAACACTCGAGCAGATTCAAGTGTAGACGACTTGCTGAAGGCAGTCGCTGAAACACATGATGCCGCGAACGAATGGAAAAACGTTAATTGGGATGCCATACAACGTAGAAGATTTGCTAATGCTGATGCGGAAATACCGCCTGAAGATAGCATGACAGAAAAATTGAGAGATCGTAAAGATGATGAATAGGTTAAGAGGCTGTTGGTCGAGTTGGTGGAATACTTTTTTAGAAAAAAGTTTTCAGAGAACTGCTAACAGGATGAATAGAAGAAAATGAGTAAAACTTATTGCCCTCTGCCATTTACACATTTGGCAACGCACCCACATGGTGGATGTACGTTATGCTGTATAAGTGATCACAAAAATGGAGCAAGTAGAAGTAAAAACAATAGAGAAGACGGTGGAAATGAATGGTTAGATTTAAATAACCATAGCATAGAGCAAATTATGAATTCTGACTATTATAAAGAAGTCAGACTACAAATGCTTAATGACGAAGAACCTGCCGCATGTACGAGGTGTTATGATGAAGAAAGGAAAGGAATTACAAGTAAGAGACAGTCCGAGGCTGAAGTTTTTAAACACTTCGACCATGTACGAGCAAAGGACCTTGTGGGGGAAGATGGCCACATTGATATGGATCTTCGTTTTGTTGAGCTTCGTCTTGGTAATTTGTGCAATGTCAGGTGTCGTACTTGTAATCCAGCAAGTTCATCTCAGTGGCGCAATGATTATAAGAAAATTGAAGCAACTTTGGACTTCGTTACTAAATATGGTAACATAGACAAAGACGAATACAAGTGGCCCGAAGAAGATAATTTTTGGGACGACTTATTCGAATCAGCACCCAATTTAGAATTAGTATATATCAATGGCGGTGAGCCAACACTAATTAAAAAGCATTGGGAATATTTAGAAAAATTAATAGTTTCCGGAAGAGCAAAGGATATGACTCTATGGTATAATATTAATATGACAAACTTACCAGAAAAAACATTTGATATATGGAAACAGTTTGGCAAAATACAAGTTAGTGCTAGTATAGACGATTTAGCAGAACGCAATCATTATATTAGATACCCAAGTGATTGGGAAACAGTAACAAATCACTTACAGCAAATTATGGCAGAGGATTGGATTGAAACCAGTATATGTCAAACCGTAAGTGCTTATAACTATCCTTATTTAGGAGAGTTTCACAAGTGGGCAACAAGAGAGTTAGGCTTACATGTACATTTAAATTATGTATACGATCCTTCGTTTTTAAGTCCTAAGATAATACACCCAGAAGCAAGAACACAGATACACTCACAGTTTAGAACTGACTTTGGTAATAACCATAGCCTAGGAAATCTATTATCCATGTTTGATAATGATGAATGGGACGAGGATGGTTGGCTAAAGTTTAAAGTTTACAATGATCAACTCGACAAAATCAGAGAGCAGAATTGGCGTGAGATATTCCCTCGATTAGTTGAGTTATGCGATGAGTGATATACGAATTGCTTGGATAGATTTAGCCGATAGAAAAATTATAAATCCTATTTTTGAGGAATACTTAACTATACAGCCTTCCTGGTGTAGTGAACCACCTATTATTGAAGAGAAAATCTTTTGCGGAGATTTAAATTCAGGTGTTTCCTATTTTACAAATACATCAAGAGGCATACCGCATATTCCACACTTGTTTGGAAGCCTAGGCGTCCGCGGAGTTGCTGGACATGGTCCTCATACATATATCAGTAAAGGATTATCACTAGATGATAATGACCTGCTATCAAAGCCTGATATAGTTTTTATACATGCTGACGATTTAGTGTTCCTTACAAACGAAGATGTTAAGAAACTTACTAGTATCCAATGTCCTGTTTTAATTGATGCGTCCTTCGAAGCATTTACGTTTACATACTACTATCCTGTTTTAAAAATATTGAATGATCTTTTTGAGATTGGCAAAAACTTTACATTTATTGTAGGTGGCGACAAAACACAACCTACTGATAATATACCTAAGGCGTTTACAGAATATACAGGCGTTAACATTGATACGTTTAATTACTTTAGAATTAATGAAGTACTAGTTGCCTCTTCAGGCATAACTAATCATAGAGGATCGTATACACACATAACAAATGAAACATCTGAAGAACAAATTATAGAAAATTTCAATGCTGAAAAATCTAAGGATTTTCTTTGTTTAAATAATAGACCTAGATTTCATAGAATGGCATTACTTGATGATTTAAGAGATAATAACTTACTTGAAAATAACTATGTATCAAGACGTTGGCAATATCCTGCTAAACAGCATATTGTTCAACCAGTAATAGCAGAACTATGGTATGAGCATTTCCATTCACCGCGAATGATTGACGAGTTAGCAATGTACAATACGACACCTAAGCAGATACTTAGTAACTTAAAAAAATACCCAGAACAAATGATTATACCCGAGTTAGAAGAAACAGTTAAGGTTAATCTAAAAGACAATACGCCTGACCTGTTAAATGATAGAAGTTTTTCAAATGACATATATAAAAACTCTATATACTCTATTGCTGTAGAAACTTATTACGAGCCGTCATTTATTGATTCGTATCCTGAAGTACTAATAAAAGATGTAACGCCTAAACCATGGAGAGCATTTCTTACAGAAAAAGTATATAAGCCAATACAATATGGCCATATGTTTATACCGTTTGGTATGCCAGGTACAAGCAAAGTTTTAAATGATCAAGGCTTTGAAAACTTCCATGAAGAATTTAACTGTTCGTCGCAATACGATCTTGACTTAGATCACAATATACGTTATAATACATTCCTAGAGATCATAAAAAACTTTGACCGTTCGCGGATTAACAGCAATACATTGGATAAAATTATACATAACTATAGGAGATTTTACGACAAGGAACCAATAATGAATCATCTGTTCAAGTTCCTAAATACATACTTATGAAAGATACTTTAAAAATATTATGCTTTAATAAAGGAGCAATAATAAATCACTATGTACAAAATCCAAATGAAATATATGCGCCAACACATATCTTTCCATTAATAGATCCTGCGCCTGAACAAGCCCATGCTGAATATAAAACATGGAACACAGACGATAAACTTTATAAAGAGCATTGGAACACACCGTATATTATAGGACAACTAGATCAACAGGATCATATTCATTTCTCCCAAAGTGACCATTCTGAAGGAATGTTTTTAAATTTGCTAGATAGAGAAGTCGAGATACAGCATTATAATAATGCTGACGATGTTAAAAACATTGATAATATTATAACAGACGCAAAACAATATCATAATAACGTTATAGTAATAGTACACAGACTACATAGTTATTGTATACCTCTTGCTATGTGGCAATCAATACATCGGGCAGGTATAAACATTGTTATTGATAATGCCTTTGAAGCGGAGTCGTATAGTTTACATAGATTGTTCTTTTGGCTACACACAATGTTTGGTAAAGCAGATTTTGTAAAGTATTTGTATTCAGCACATAGTATACCATTTAATAACGGCAAGATGTCTAGATCAAATCTTATAAAACAAGAATTTGGCGTAGAACTAGTTGAAGTAGAATTCTTTATGCTACACGAACTCCAAGGTAATAAAGCATCCTCAGACAACGATGAAAGAAACCCATTAATACATAAGAATTTTAATCCTGACAATATATACAAAAATAATAAACCATATAAATTTATATGTCTTAATAACTACATGAAAGACCACAGGCTATACATTATAAACCATCTTGTACAAAATGGGTTGATAGACAAAGGCATAGTAAGTGCTAGATTCTCCTTAGATCCAAATAAGCCATTTTACAATCATGGTGTTAACGACTTTGGATCATTGGACGCTGTTAATGATAGATTTGATAAGTTTCATCATGCTCTAACACGAGACGATTATACATCATTAAGCCAGGCATTGCCAATCATTATCGAAGATGACTTAATTGACAATCAACATGCTGTGAACTCTGATATGTTTAGTCAAGAAAACAATTCATATGAATTTAGAGACAGATGGGTAAATTGGGAATGGTATGCTAATACAGAGTTTACTATAGCAAATGAAAGTTCTTTTGATCCTGACTTAATTTCTCAGCCTGGCATCTTTAGTCAATATGTTCCTGATTATAATCAAACAGTCTATTATCCAGAAGCACCGAATGACACTGGCTTTTTAACTGAAAAAACATTTAAGCCTATTATGTACGGACACCCATTTATACTAGTTACTCATCCTGGAGCATTAGAGCGATTACGCAAGTTAGGGTTTGAAACTTTTCCAGAATGGTTTGACGAAGGGTACGACAATATAGGTGAATCTGATAAAAGAATAAAGCATATTACAGAACAAACAATACATAAAGCATGTACAAATACATTAGATATTAATACTATTAAGGACAAGTTAGAGCATAATAGAAACCACTTTTTTAATGTTCAAACCACTGTCGATTTATTCAATAATCTCTTTGATGATCTGACAAGACACGATAAATAGTGTTATGACAGACTATAAAAAAACACAGAAAGAAATAACTGAACTTAATGCCGACGGGAACGAAGATCGTGGACGTGAAGGCGAAGATATTTCCGAAGAGACGCAGTTATCTGAAAAAGAAAAGATCCTTAAGAAACGTTTAGAAGAATTAAGAAAACGCGACCCTTTCATTTACAGATAATTATACTATGCGAACACTAGGTTTAAGTTTCCAATTCCATGATGCGGCCGCGACAGTTGTTGAAGATGACAAAATAGTCTTTGCCTCACATTCCGAAAGATACAGCAAAATAAAAAACGACCCATATCTAAATCACGAATTAATCAATGATTGTTTAAAGTTTGGAAAGCCAGACGTAATTGTATTACACGAAAAACCATTTATGAAAAAGTTAAGAAATGTGTATGCTGGCAACTGGAGAGGTCTAACAGAACCATCAATGAAAAAATGGATAAAAGACTTCTATCCTGAACTTAAAAATATTCCTATAAAGACATACTGGCATCACGAGACACATGCCGCGGCAGGTGTACTGACTAGTGAGTTCGATGATGCCGCAGTTATGGTTATTGATGCTATCGGCGAATTCGATACAGCAAGTATATGGCATTGGAAAAATGGCGAACTTAACAAATTACATAGTGTAACATTTCCAAGTAGCCTAGGTTTATTTTATAGTGCCATGACAGCACATGTCGGTTTAAAACCAATGGAAGACGAATATGTATTAATGGGCATGGCCGCATATGGCAAACCCATGTACAAATCACAGATGGATTATGAATTCTTTAGAGACCCAAAAATAAAAGAAGATAAAAACGCAATATACATGAAGCAGAATTTACAAAGAGGTCTGCCGTGGAACTATCTAAATAGAAATGCTCAAGTAGAAAGAGACGAATGGGGGCAACGACCAATAGATTATGACATTGCCGCAAGTGCACAAGCAGTAGCAGAAGAAAGAATTTTTGCGTATGCCAGATATGCTTTAAGTAAAACACTAAGTAAGAATTTAGTGTTCATGGGCGGGTGTGCGTTAAATTGTGTTGCTAATGGTAAGTTATTTAAGTTGTATGAAAATGTACACATAATGCCGAACCCAGGTGATGCTGGAAGTAGTTTAGGTGCCGCGGCATTACATGTTTATAATGAAACAGGCACAAAAGTTAAATGGGAAGGACCGTACTTAGGCAATGATATCAAAGGTGCGTATCCTATTAAGAAAGCATTAAAGAGTTTACTAGCCGGCGAGATATTTGGAATAGCAAATGGCAAAGCAGAGTTTGGACCTAGAGCATTAGGTAATAGAACATTAAGTGCTGATCCGCGTGGCTTAGAAATTAAAGACAAAGTAAACAAAATTAAAAAGCGACAAGAGTTTAGACCGTTTGCTCCTATTATTTTACAAGAGCATGTACATGACTATTTTGAAATGCCAGGCCGTGTAAGCGATGCTCCGTATATGCAATATGTTGCTAGATGTAAAAAGCCAGACGAGTTTCCTGCTATTGTACACGCAGACGGTACTAGCAGAGTACAAACTGTAAACAAACAACAACATCCTGAGTTATACGAACTCATGACACAATTTTATAATGAAACAGGCTGTCCAATGATACTTAATACCAGTTTAAATGTTAAAGGCATGCCTATAGTTAATGATGAGACAGATGCGAGAATATTCGAAGACACATATAACGTCCCGGTCCATATTAAGGACGATTAAACTTAAACTCCAGGGTCGATGTAATACCTGTGGTGGCAAGTTACCAGACCATAAAGGCGTATGTCCTGTGTATGGCGCAGAATTACAAAAAAGATACGATGGTATAGATATGGAAGTTAAACATATTAGTACTGTAATAGACAGCATAGTAGCAGAGCACAAACGACATGTATGATATTTACTACATAGGTGAAAACGAAGAACTAAAGGATCAATATCCTTTTGCTAAACAAATCTCTACACAGGATGAAATTAAACCTAAAACAAAACTCTATTGGCTGATTGAACCTAACACAGAATTATTAGACTATGACGTACTTGAATACACACCTAAGTCATATGATCACGGATACGAACATGTATGGAAATGGAATAAAACTAATTACGGCGGATTAAAATTAATACCTAAAAAAGAGTCACTAGGTATTAAGGAGATGAATAATGTTGTATGTAAAAAGAAGTTCGAAACACTTGATACCGATACGCCTATAGAATATTTTGATAATAATCAATTTGCGACACATGTTTGGTGTGTAGATCCTGAATACAAATTAGCAGATAATATAGACTGGGCACCAGGTAACTTTGAGCCAGACTTTATACATAGTTTTCATTTACGTGGACAACTAGAGCATAAGTATCCAGCAGACGAAGGCGGAGTAAAATTGTTTCCCCGTAATTGGAAAGAGTGCGATACAAAATTCCATAACTTTTTAGATACCAGTAAATCGTATCCACAATTTTATGTTAGGAATGTAGACGACTATGCCCAACGTAAGATATTTGATGACGAGTATGTATGGTTAATTGATGCTCAACATAAATTTAATATTAAAACAGTAGACTGGGTACCTAGCCCATTTGAAGACAAGATGATACATGTTTTTAGGATGCCATATCAATTAACAGAAAAATATCCTATGGCAATGGGCGGTATTAGATTAGTGCCTAAAAACTGGAGAACAGCAGAAACTAAGATACACCCGTCTTGTCCTATTGAGGATGATAGTTACGATGTATTCTATATAGACGAAGATGACTTTACAGCAGAAGAATACAGCGACTATGCTCAACGTAGTAAAACAGAATGGTTTTGGATGGTTGATAGAGATTTTCAATTTAACGGCAAGTTATTTTATGTGCCTGCTAGTCATGAAAGCGACTTTATTCATATATTTAAAGTACCCGGGCATTTAGACGACCGTTATCCAGCAGATATTACAGAAGCATGGGATAATAGATGTGGTGGTGTTAGGCTAGTACATAAAGATTTTGATATGACTAAAAATAAATATCAGGCTGGCATTAATCCTGTTAAGTATGATATATTTTATACTGATAACCCCAAAGACTTCTCATCACTAATTAAAAAGAGTAGGACAAAGATGTGTTGGGTCATTGATTCAGAACATTCAGTTAATAACAATTTTAAATACGTTCCTACTAAAGATGAGCAAAAATATTTACTTAATTTTAAAATTACGGATCAGTTAACGCACAAATACCCCGACCAAGAGGGTGGTGTTTACCTAGTACCTAAAAGTTATAACGTCAATACATCGACAAAATATAAAGGCAGTTTAAACATACACAAAAAAGAATACCCAATATTGTTTGTTGATGATGTCGAAGATCTTAGTATAGTCACAGAAGATTGTTGGTTAATAGACAAGGAGTATCAGATCGATGATGACATTGATTGGACACCCGGTTCTTTTGATAGACAGACTATACACACATTCCATGTGCCTAAACAATTAGAACATAAGTACCCAACGCCTATGGGCGGAGTTAGATGGGTGCCAAAAGAACATCAAGGTGAATATAAAATACATAAAGATTTACCTGTTAAGCCTAAACGTTATAATGTATATATTGTTAATGATCCAAACGATTACTCACAAGCAAAAGGGCAATGCTGGTTAATAGACAAAGAGTACGTCATAGACCACGACATAGAATGGTTGCCAAGTAACTTTGAAAAAGATTATATACACACATTCCATGTACCAGGACAATTAGAACATAAGTACCCAGAGGAAATAGGTGGTGTACGTTGGTTGCCTTTAAATTGGGAAAATGCTGAAACAAAGATACATGATGTATCGCCATTTACAAAACCTGTGTTTGAAAAATACAGTAGCGAAGAAGAAGGTAGAGAACTTAGCACACAAGATTGGTTCTGGGTAATTGAGCCAGACGTAGATGTCGAAGAAGACTTTGACTTTGATTTTGTGCCAGGCGTTTGGGATGCCGAAAAGCAACATGTATGGCAGAAACTAAATCCAATTACAGGTAAGCAATACGACTATGGTGGAGTTAGTTTAAATCCTAAAGTAGCACAAACAAAAGGCAGACCTAAATATATTAGAAGTATTTGTTCGACACAAAAAGAATATCCTGTGTACACAATGACTGCCGAAGATGTTAAGTCCGGGGTGTCAGAATTCTATAAACAATGTGCTGAGCAAACTAAAACAAAAATGTTTTGGGTTGTAGACTATTGCGTACAAATAGCAAATGATTTTGACTTTAGTTATTATCCAACACAATGGGATATTAAAAATGTCCATGTATGGCAAAACGAACAAGGTGTACATACAGACGTAAGGCTTTGTCCTACAGATTTATTTGTGGATAATACATTTACAGAAAAAGAAATTGTTAATAACACATTTACAGATTTAAAATTAATGCCCAAGCAGGCAAGTGAAACACCATCATGGAATGTGTATACATTTACAAATGATGTTCCGCTAAAACAACAATTAAACGAGTTTGGATCACAGGATTCTAATGCGTATTTTTGGACAGTTGATAGCAATGTAGATACATTTGACACCTGGAATAGCAAGTTTAAACCCGCAGTTGAAAACGCAGACCAGTTACACATATGGCAAAAACTTAATGCTAGATCAGGTAAAGTACATGCGTATGGCGGTGTTAGACTATGGCCAAACCCCCTCTTAGACGTATTTAAAGCGTCTTACAGCAGTGATGATGTCAGATACAGTAAAACATCAAAGGGCAAACTACACTATGTTAAAGACGCTCTTAGTACGTCTAAACAGTACGACATAGTGTTCCTATCGTACAAGGAAACGGGGTCTACGGACGCATATAAGCGTCTTACAGCACGTTTCGATGCTACCTGGATCAAAGACATTGAGGGAATATTTAACGCACACAAAGAAGCCGCTAATACAATAAAGAGCGATATGTTTTGGGTTGTTGATGCTGATGCTGATATAACAGAAGACTTTGACTTTAGTTATATACCAGATATGTATGATGAAGAAGTCGTACATGTATGGGCAAGTAGCAATCCAGTCACTGGCGAAGAATACGGATATGGTGGAGTTAAATTATTTAACACACAACAAGTACGCGATGCTACTAGTTGGGGTCTAGACTTTACAACAGGTCTTAGTAACAGATTTAAATCCATGCCCGAAGTTAGTTGTGTAACACGTTTTAATACAGATGCCTATAGCACATGGCGTAGTGCTTTTAGAGAGAGTGTTAAATTAACATTAAGTACTGATCCGGATAGTGTCAACAGATTGAATAGTTGGCTTAATCCTTTAGCAACTGCTAAATTTTGGAATCAGGCTAAAAGAGGTGCCAGCGAAGGCAAGGCGTTCGCTTTAGAAAACAAAGATAATTTAGATCAGTTAAATAATATTAACGACTACAATTGGTTATATGAACGATACAATAACATTAAATAATTGGGAACAAGTAACAAAGTACATTGACAATGGATTTTGGAGACCTTCCCCTAGTTGGTTCGAACATATTATACAGCATCAAGGTGTGTATCCGCGAGACGCATTTAGTAAAGGACAATTAGCAAGTAAGACTTGGTTATTAGGAGAACTATATCGAGTTACTCCATTGCCGAGTAACATGACAGTTGCTATTTTAGGTTGCTGGATTGGAACGTTAGTTGAGCCACTTCATAAAGCATTGACTATAGAACGCATATACGGTTTTGATGTAGACCCAATCGCAATAGAACTATCTGAAAAACTTAATCAAAAGTATGTACACGATTTTTGGAAATATAAAGGTGTGGTAGCAGACATGTCGGTCATAGCGACAAATAATATGGAATTTACCACAGGCGGAGAACTAATTAGAGTTAAGCCTGATTGTGTTATTAACACCAGTTGCGAACACATGGACACAGAATGGTTTGAATCAGCAGACGATGATCAATTAATTGTTATGCAAACTAACAATAGCAAAGACTTCGAGGGTCACATTAATCCATGTGACGATATCGAAGATATGCGTATTAAATACCCTCTATCTAAAACACATTTTGTAGGGCAGTTGATAACACCTGCTTATACAAGATTTATGCAAATAGGCTACAAGTGAAAAACCTTTGGAGAATCTGGGCCAAGAGCCTAGGGGAAAAGAGTGGCTCTACTGACAGTGAAGCAGACAAAATAGCAATCATTAGAAGTGTAATTGTACTGGTTAATTTTGTCACTTGTTTCGTCATTATTGCTGGAAATATCCATAATTGGTAAAATAAAAGGTTGACTTCTGCCACGAAATGTGGTATAATATGCACATAGTTTAACAAAAAGGTAGGAGTTTTATATGAACATAGATAGAAAATTAGCAAAAGCATTCAACAAAGCAGTAACTAACTTGGAAAATATCCATATGGGTACACAAGAAGGTGAGGTTAACTGGAACTTTGTAGATGCTGATATCCATATGGATCTAGGCATCCCGTTTATCGACACTTTAAGTGCGTACAATCGTCAATTTAATTATTTGGCTGATTGCTATCTTGGCAATATCACTCTTGCTGATAGATTAGGTCAATAAAAGGTTGACCTTGTCAGCGTTTTTTGTTATAATAGTTGTATAAGTTAATAAGAAGGTAGGAGTTTTTATGTTTGTAATAGTAAGTAAGAAGAATAGTTCAATCCACAGAGAGCCAAATAAGACATCTTGGGGCACCACTCAGTATAAAAATGCTGGTGCGGCTAAGGCTGGAATCACTCGTACAATGAAGTACTATGCTACAGCGATTGCTCAAGTCAATGAGTATGTTGACAATGGTGAAAAAGAGTATATGGCACCTAAGTATAATGCTTATAGAAATGCCACTGACGTTGCTCTTGGTAGAACTCATTGTGCTGATATTAACAACTATGTTGTTATGTCAGTTGTTGATTACGAGGCGATTGAGCCAATGATTACTACGACTGGAGTTAGTCCTTACAACGGTAAGACAATTACTGTAACTCAGTCTGTTAATACACCAAGTTATATGGACCCACTTTGTGAGTCTTACTACACAAGATAATGGGTATTATTAGTTCAATTATCAGTTTTGTCCTAAGTTTCAATTTTTGGATTTGGGCAGTACTATTTCTTGCTATATTTGGAGCCAACGTTTGGACAGTTGGCTTAATAGTAATTGGTGTGTTTGGCACTCTCGCAAACTAACGTTGATTGTGTTTTGGATCAGGTCTACTAAACCATAACCAAAGTTCCTTATGTTCTCTGTAAATATCACCTAATGTAAGACGACCGTCTTGCCCATCCTTTCGAATATTGTGTATTATATGTTGATACGCTCTACCATTAAAGAATTGTTCGTTTGCTGTATCAGGAAACTGTTCTTGAAATGTAGGCGAAGTTAGCATACTTTCTAATTCTCTAATAAGTGTTTGCTGTTTTTCAGTAACTCTTGGTCTAGCATAATCTAAAACATCATTTACAATTTCATCTAGTATGTGTCTAGGCCATGCCATAGGTGATAATACAATATCTGGATGAAACGCAAACATACGTTTTGTTTCTATCTTAACATCTAACTCTAACGCATAGTCAAGGAAGTTTTTTAAATCAAACATACCCGGACCTGTTAATGTTAAGTCCATTATCATTTTATCATGACCACCTGGTAGTGCTACACCTTCTCGAAAGTTTCTATCCCATTCTTCCCAAACAAGTCCTGTGCGGACAAACTCGCCAATTGGTCCTGTTGCGTCTATACTAGCACACATAGTCCAATCTTTTGCTTGTGGTAACCAGTCGTATAAGTAATAATCTTTATATCTTACTCTACTTAGGTTGCTGTTATAACGTAAATGTACTTTCTTTAAGTTATCATCTTCTGCTAGTCTATCCATTGACTTCCAATGTATGTCATACATAAGTGGTTCGCCACCAACCCAATACAATTCTTCTACTGTACCTGACTTGATGTACTCCCAAAACTCTTCTTCTACTACTTCTTTTTGAAACTTTTGAATAATCTTTTTATTTTCAGGAACCATAAACGGTTGTTGCTCTGGTGTCCACAGATCGTGTTTACGTTTTTCTGTTTCCCAGGCTGAACTAAGTTGCTCACCACACATACGACACTTAAAGTTACATAAGTTACTGTACCTATAATCGAAACTAATAGGTTCCATTGTAGTTCTACCATCTTCATCCGTGCTGTCAAAACACTGATCTATTTTATCTTCAAATAAGAAACCAGTAAACCATTGGCGGTAGGTACTGCTACTTAATATACTGTCATTACACACATCGCATTGCGGTATCTCTTCGCCTGCCATAAGTTTTTTTCTTATGTCCATCATGTAAGGTGAATTCCAATGTTCTTTTAAACTAACAGGTTTGTAATCATCAATAGTACCCGACTCTCTTACTTCACCATACTTTTCGTCATTACTAGCATCAATATATTGTTTTTGAAATTGATGTTCTTCTCTACTAGCACAACACATTCGTCTTTCTGATTGAGGACTAATATAAGTATGTGTCCATGGAGCAGTACAAAATACCTTGTTAGGTGATTCTGGACTAACTGCGCCGTGTTCCCATATTGGTTTTATCTTACTCATAGTAAATCCTTAAGAGGTGTAATTATATTTTTTATATGGCCGCCCCTGCCATTTTTATTTGCGGCATCTTCTTCTTCAATTTGTTCCCATGTACTGATATTATAACCTGTGCTTATACGCATAGCATCTTGTGGGTTCTCATCTGCCCAATGTAATATGTGTGCTGGCATAAATGTAAAATGTCCGGAAAAGTTCTTTAGCGGTACTACCATGTTCTTGCCATCTTCTTTATATGTATAATATGTTGTAGTACCAGTATCATTAACAACATAATACCCGTGCCAAGTTCCGTAATGCCTATGCGGTATAATTTTTTGTCCTTTAGGCCAAACATTAATCCAACTTTTAAAATAATAGTCGTTATAATCATCGCCTGCTATATCTAAACATTGCTTAATGTAAGGAAAGATTAATTTAAGATTAGGAAATACATCAATACATTTGTATTCATGATACGATGCCCAGTCATAACTAGGATAATCGTAATTTAATTCGTTTACTTTATCACTGTTAGGGTATACTTCAAACCTACGTTTAACTATATCCTGATATATTTCACGTAGGTCGCTAGGAATAATACTTCCTTCAACCAAGAGTTCGTCACCTATACTTTTTTCAGTTAGATGTGCCTCTATAGTTCTAGTATTAGTTTCCACCAAGTCCATCTGCGTCTGGGTCCCACCCAATACTACTGCCTGCCCTTTTGTAATCTGGTTCTTCTGAGTACTTTGTATCATCATAATCGTCTTTGCTTTCACCGGTTTTTCGTGTACGTTGTCTTACTTCTTCAACAGTAACTTCACCATCTTCGCTTACTTCTCTATGAGCATAAACTTCAACTAGTCTGTCGCCTTTAGGTTTCTGAATATCGTTTTCTGGTTCTACTAATTCAGTGAATTCTAAACTATCATACCACTCTACCATTCTTGGAAATGCTTTTCTAAAATCCAATCCACGTCTTTGATCGTACTGTTCATAGAATACTCTAAAGTCATGTTCTAATAAATCTTTATCGGCAGTATTTCTATGTGGTGTCTTAACAACATCTAAATATTCAATAAGTCTAGTTAACTGTTCCTCTTCCCAGTTTGCTACTAACGGATGTCCGTGTTGATCTCTTTCGTCTCTGTCTCTAACACCGTTAAGCCATTCTCTTATTTCTGTGTGATACAGTTGTCTTAAGTGATCTGGTAATGTTAACGCACTTTGGAAACTTGGAAAACGTAATATGTTTACACTAAACCTAGGCTTACTTGCGCCAAACTCTCGCTTCATGCCTAGAATCCAATCTAAAAATTGTACAATACTATCTAAACATAATGCGTTAACTGTCATCATCATATGGAAACCTTCAATGTTTCCTTCGCGTAACATAATAGCACAATTTTGTTTCCACTCGGACCAGATTAAACCATCTCTAATGTATTCCCCGCCAAGTCCTACTGCTTCACCACTTGAATATAAGTGGAACTTATTAACATGCTGTGATGCTTCTGCTAATCTATTAATTAATGCTGGTTTACCACCTAAGTTACTATTAACAGCAAACCGCATGTTTTTAGCATTTGGATGAATATCAGCATTGTCTTTGAACCATTCAAATAATCCCCACACACTATTATTCATCATAGGCTCGCCACCTGTAATTCTAAGTTCTTCTAACTCTAAACTTAGTTCAGGCCACCATTCCCAAAATGCTTTCACATAAGGATTTTCTTCGCCTTTAGCAAACGGATCGGCATACGGGGCATCGTCAATAAAGTGACCTCTTGCGTCTGATTTAATGTTTTGATATCCGCCAAACTTCCTAACGTCCTTAACCCATGTACTACTAAATGCTGGATTACAATACGAACAAGCAAAGTTACATGTTCTATCAAACGCAATTTCTAATGTTTTTAAATTAACATCATCTGCTGGATCCATTGTAGCAATTTTTTCAATCTCTTCATCAGAGTATATAACAGTTTTAAATGTTCTGTCACTTACAGGTCTGTGGCCATCGGAATCTTTTTCCATGTCCTCGATCTTCCAACAATATTCACACTCTTTTGGTCGAGTGCCTTCTAACATCATTTGACGCATTTTCTTTTTGTGTCTAGTGTTATGAATTGCTGAAGGATTAGTTTTAATTTCTTCTATGTCTATATTATGCGCCGGGGGATGGTGACAACTTGCTGTTCCACCGTGTCCTAACCATATTGTCGCATTAAGCCATTTTGCCGCACAGAATGAATCCGAAATAGGATCAATTACTCTATCGCGATATTCGTTATCTGTTTCGTCATGCTTTCTTGGCATTCTATTCTCCTGTTAAGGCATTCGCCTGTTCGCACATATTCCACCAATCACCCATTTCTGGATACGTTGCTAGGAAGTCTGTGCCTCTTCTAGCATCATGTTGTGTAAAGAACTTAAAAAAGTTTGCTTTTGCTTTTATAAGATCTTCCTGTGACATTTTTCTGCCTTCTTTCATCCATGCAAGGTTTCGTCTGACCTTATCTATTTCAAAATCTTTGAATCCTCTATAGTCTATATTTACTTCATTTGACTCATTTAGTTCCATAAATGCGATGGCTTCTTCTAGATAGTCTTCGTACTGCTGAGGCATTACTTGTATACATTGCCAAAGTGGTGCTCTAAGTAACGGAATGTCAAACCATATACGTTGCTTAGGTCTTACTTCATAGTCATCATGTTTATGATCGCCATTGTCTGGAATAGGAATATATTTTGTTCCTTGTACATCTTTAGCATACTGATCTCGTAAGTCGAGTATCCATTGTAAATAATCACGTAAACTTGTAAGACTAAGTGAGTTAAACGTATTAATAAATGTAATAGTTGTATTATCTGTTTCTTTTAAAACACGTTGTACGTTGTCCTGTAGCATCTGAAAATCCATACCGTTACGCATATACTCTGCTTGTTCGCCAAAGCCATCGACACTTACAAATACTGCGAAGTTCTTACATGCTGGTGCTACATACCAGTTATTCCCTGAGTTTGGATTAAACTTTTCCGGGTCCTCCCATATTTGTATCTTTTCTAATTTTTGTAGCGATTCGATGAACTTGTCCATCAGCACTGGTTTAGGTGGACACATATTAGTTGTCACACTCATTTCTAACCATGCGTTTGGATTGTCGTATACATAATCCAATACTTTAAAAGTATTGCTATCCATTAACGGTTCGCCACCTGTCATGCGAAAAACTTCTAGTGTTTTATACATTTCAGGCCACCATTGCCAAAACGCCGTAACGTATGGATTCTCTGCTTGTGATAACTTTAAAGGCATCAGCCCAGCATTTCTCAAACTGTCGAGGTTATTGTGTTCGCCACCAACAATATCGTATGCTCCGTGTTGCTTTATTTCTTTTTCCCATGCGTTGGATAGGTGCGGCGAGCAGTAACTACACTTGAAATTACATGCTTGATTGAAATTGACTTCAACATAACGTGGATTAATGTTTCCATCAGCCCCCGCTTCAGCAATATCTTCCCTGGAATTTTGTGCCCAGTACTCGCCGCTCCTGTAAACTCTATCACTTCTACCGCCAACGTCTTCAATACGCCAGCAATAGGAACAACCATCAGGCCTTTTGCCTGCTAACATTTGTCTACGTTGTTCTTTCTTTTCTTCAGTGTTATGTAATGCTGAAGGATTTACTTCTAATTCTTTTAATGGTATCTTATGTGTCGGTGGGTGATAACAACTATGTGTCATACCGTTGTGTAAGTGCATTGATACCTGAGCCCATTTGGCATAACACATACTAGGACTTATTTCGTCTAGTTGCTTATTGGCTGTGTCTGCCGCCTGGTCGTAATTACTCATTTTCTAATAAGTCCCTAGTATGTTGCCAATCAGTTACAGCAAATACATGTTCTTGTATTAGTTTTACTGCTAAAGGATAATCATTTCCTGCTGGATCAACCCTATCACCATAAAATTTAATTGAGTCTGTGTCAAAGTCTTTTAATATTTGAGATTTATCACATCCTTTTTGAAATATGTCTATGCCTGTTTCTCCGCCAACCTTCGCACTTAGTTCTGGGAAACGTGTATTAAATCTTTCAGCAATAGCAGTTCTTTCTTGTACTATTAAATCGTATTGATAGTAGTGTTCTCGTTGTTGTTTGTTTGCATGTCTGCCTACTACACTAAAGTTTACCATGCCAGTTCTGTCTTCTATGTGTAAGCCTGTTTGTGTTTGCCATTTGCTGTTATCTAATTCGTTTACTAGAAAGAAGCCGGCTTCTGCTGGCAAGGACCAGTCGTTGTGACTAAGTTGCTTGTCTTTAGCATACACATCATTGCCACTACAGTTATAAACTCTAACGCAACTGTTATAAACTTCGTCGCCTATTTGCTCTATGGTCTTTGGTCGGTCACTGCCTGTAACTAAAAACACTCTATGCGTATTTGCGAAAGCAATAAACTCTTTTTTAAACTGAGGATCCATTATTCCTCTGCTAGGTGTCAGTGTTCCGTCTACGTCAAATATGTAATCATGTATCATTGCTGTACCTAGTTAAGTCTATAACAGGATCTGTCATTGACAGGTCAATTAATTGTAAATCAGTTTTATTCTTTATGAGTCTTATAACATGGTTTGCGTAATGACTTATATTATGGGTGCCAATACCGCTAGGACTGACACAAAACGCTGTAGTGACGCTGTTAGACGCACTAAACACGACTTGCTGTAGCATACTCCGTAGTACAGCATACATAACATATTGATTTGATTTATAAGGCCAGGCCGTAATAGAACTACTGATAGCACATATACTTGCTTCTTTATTTTGTTGTTCTAACCATTTAATTAATTTAACAAAGAATAAAAACACAGGAGAATATGTTGTTAGCATTCCTGTCATATCTTCTACCCGGATATTTTTATAATTTTTTGTATCTATTTGAAGTGCTATTTGTTCTTCTATGTTAGCATTTAACACTATAAATATCAGGCACTACTTTGCCTTCTATGAATTTATCAAAGTCAGCATAGTCAATAGTGTCTCTGCCCCAGCCATATGTCGATATGCCATTGTCTCTAAACTCTGAATCTAACGCCTGTGAAAAGTTAGATGTATGTCCGAAGATCCATGCTAATTGTGTCATCGCCCAATTAAGCCTTTCTCTAAAAGATCTTGTATTTGTCTTTCAGTGATCATGGCTCCCCATCTTTTAGGATTAACGAACGTTGCTTTAAAGAATTTACTCATTTGATCGTTGGGTTCAAACAGCATCATGCCCTGTACTTCCTCATTTATTCTATTACCGATAGCAATAGCCTTCTCTTGTAACTGTTCGTCGCTGTCTATATAACTTTTTTCTTTTTCAAAAAACTCTTTGAACCAGTCGTAGTCTGATATTTTATTTGTGTCCCAGTCGCTTAGTATTGTTTTTTCACAACCTAACCGTGCTCCGTATATTGCCCACCATCCGTTTTCTACATCTGTGCCAACATTACACCAAACATTTAGTCTGTTAAAGTTGCCGTACCATATTTTATCTTGAAACTCGTGTGCTTTTACTCTAGTACCTTGATCTAAACTTAATTTAACACCTTCTCTAAAGCCTGCTCTGAAGGCTTGGAAGGGCGATGCTGTTTGATGTACTTCTGAAAATATATCATTCATCTGTATGTAGTTTAGTTTCCAGCAAAACTCCATTCCTTCACCATCTACTGCGGCTTCATGTGTGTTTATGGTCATTGTGTATTCTTTAGGCCAGCACTTTAGTCCGCCATTGCCGTATACTAATC
>Ga0075444_10000090_pt1 | contig 48231 bp, 37 predicted proteins | sample CoawatmetaG01DNA_FD_76836 | JGI IMG/M metagenome (GOLD analysis project Ga0075444, IMG submission 76836) | Marine microbial communities from the West Antarctic Peninsula - Coastal water metaG017-DNA | ecosystem: Environmental > Aquatic > Marine > Coastal | place: Atlantic Ocean: West Antarctic... | reverse complement strand
GAGGGAATTTCTCCCACTGGGGGGTGTACGGCGGGGGGTATGCCTTACTGCGCCTGCATCTTCAGCACAGGGGCGACAGACAGGGGGCATACAACAAAGCCACCGATGACAGTGGCTTGATGTGTGTAGGTTGTAGCGTGTGTGTGTTAGAGCTTGCCGCCTATCATCTTGCCGAAGCCTTTGAACGCACCCTTCTGCAATTTGGTGTATAACGCGGTGTGTTGTAGATTCTTGTGGCCAAGGTAAAGCTGTATGCCTCTTAGCGATGCACCCTTGTTTACTAGAGCAAAGCCACAAGAGTGACGCAGCATATGAGGATGTAGGTTGAACTCAAACCCGCAAGCTTTGCCTAATCGCTTCATCATCTTCAGGTAGCCGTCAGCAGTCATGGGCGTACCTCGTTCGTTCAAAAACACCCAAGCGCTGTCATTAGTCGCCCGGTGCTTCTTTAGTGCTCTTACCTCGTCTGCTTCAAGTGGTTGAACAGTCGAATCGGAACCCTTGAGTCGGTCGACGTTGATATGCGCGTTGACCAAGTCAATCTGATGCCATTGCATCTCAACTGCTTCACTTGCTCTTAAGCCGTGCCTGTAGGATAGTAGTATCAGCAACGCATCGCGGTGGCCGTATCTACCTTTGCTTGCAACATCTAACAACTTGGTTATTTCTTGCTCGGTTAAGTAGTCTCGCTTAACTGTCCGGTTTTCCTTCGTCTGTATGGTAGTTACCACAACCGCTTCCCCCTAGCTGCTACATAACAACAATAACACAACTGTCCGGAAACCAACCAGAAACCGGACAGTTTTAATCTGGCAAAAACACCCACAAATACAAAACGACCGAAATAGGCTTAGATAAAGCGGTTGAGATACTGGGGTTAAGGAACCGGCGCAAAGGCGGATGATATCTAAAGGCAGACAGCGCAACGGTTTGCGGCGATTTAAACATATCAAACACCAATATAACCGCATATCATCGACAGCCCGCAATTAACCAACTGGTCAGGCGAAAACGGAAATGGTTTTCACATTTTTATATCAACCGATAACGCGGTTTGAGCGAATTGCGTTCCACGTCAAACGCCTGCTATTTCAGCCAACCATTTAGGCCGCCATCCCTGTGCCCGATTCTGTGCCCTACCTTGTGCACTTTTTTGCATGAACTTGCTTTTTGATGCAGTTAAGTGAATCACACAAAACACTGACAGCGAACCGTTTTTGGGCACCCGTGGCAAATTGCCGATAATGCCTGTGTCAATGCCATGATGATCCTCACTCTGCAAATGGGCAGACCACAACCTGGTTATGGTGGTTAAGTTGCAAGTGAGCCGCCGCAGGGCATAAAGAGTAGATGCCCTGCGAGAAATGATTTGAGTGTATGGAAGTTCACAGACAGTCGGCTGAAGTTGAGATTACAGAGCAGCCGCATACTAGTGCAGAGCTCGAACATTCAGCTGCCGCAGCACTAGATGTAGTTCAAAGTAAAAATACCTCGGCAAGCATGATCGCTCTAGATCGCGCTATTGGAGTCTGCATCGACTTTACTGCCATTGGCCTTGTGGCGTTTGTACCCTGTCTCTTTCGCTATTTCAGCCATCCTATGCCAGTCCATACTTTCGGAGCTATCGCTAACGACTATGTGATGTTTGGATGTTTTTGTCTGGCATTTTCTCCTCTGCCACTGCTTTACCTGCGCTTTGTTTTTCGAAGACTACTTCGTTCACCCACGCCGGGCGAAATGTTCGCTGGCACTGTGACAATTTCACAAGCAGCGGGAATTTCTGGAGTATACCTTGAGCTTCTTTTTGCCATGCTTCAGTATTACGTTCTTGCACTGGGCGCAGTTATAGGCAGCATAGCAATATCATTGTGCCTAGCTTTAAATCTATTCGGAGCAGCAAATACCGCAACTCAAACCGTAGCAGCCTGGGCCACCTTGCCTCTCTTCCCAATATTGGTAGCAGCGGCAGCAAACTGGCCGCGCTCTCAAGCAAATTCGGAATCAACCATAGACTATCTCTGCGGTTTTGAAGTGAAGCGATTGAGATAAGAGGAAAATCCCAAATTCACGCCAAGGGAGATATGAACGAACTCAACCTGCCAATCGAAGCCGAAGGCGAAACAGCTACTGAAGCGAAACTAACTCCAGTGCCTGTGGTAACAGTTCCACAAAATCAGAGTACTGTGATTCGCCTTAGCGCGATCGTGGCCCAAACATTGTCTTGGTGTAGGAATCTACCTCGACCGTTTGGCCTTCTTGTGTTTAAAGAGAGGGAAGACTTAGAGCTCTCAACTAGAACTAAGGCTGAAGAATCAAACGCAAGCGTATCAGCTCTTTCCGCCGCACCAGCGCCAGCTATTGCCAATTCTCCATACTGGTTGGTGGGGATGAAACGCTCAATAGGAGCTAGCCTCGATTTTACTTGTGTCGTGCTCATGGCTCTGGCACCGTGGTTCTTCGAAATCATTTCTAGAAGAAACAACCCTCCAAATCTCGTTGTGTTTGTGCGCACGGATGCGGTGCTGGTCTTTACACTATGCCTAGTGATGTCTCCGCTGTCTCTTATATATTTGCGCATTGTCTTTCACAAAATTATGCACTCGCCCACACCGGGAGAGATGTTTTCTGGGTTTATCAGTTCAACCACATCAAATGGATTGAAAGGATTAATGCAAGAGTCTATTTACGGACTTGCTCAGTATTTTGTCATTTCAATAACTGGTGGCCAAGCCATTCTGCTGGTAACGATAGTACTTTTCATGGGTGCCGAAACCAGTTCATTCGTACAGAACAATTTCCTCTGGCTGGCGGCTACAGCAATTGTCTCGCTATGCCTAATGTCCACAGTCTATTGGCCACGATCTAACACTGATTGCCAATCCTTCATCGATGATCAATGCGGCGTGATTGTACAACGCGCGGGGTAAGGTGAGAGTGCCCACAACAAGAAAATAGTGACCGACTGACTCAACCCAGTAGGCGCCCCGAGATGGTCCATATATGGGAATTGTTGCAGTGACACACTTTTTTAACTGAATTTGCTTGCCAATCGGAAGTTGCCGACATAACAATACGCTTCTTACTAGCCCACATAGCAGACGGGGAACGAGAAAAAACCGACAGAACAGGAGTAACGATTAGTTGCTAACCCAAGTAGGATTGGAAATGCGCGGTCCTCTGACTCTATAACTTTGAATAATGCCTTTGTCATCAAATCTAAGGTCTATTTTATAGATTTGCTGTTCAGCATTTATCACCGGTATATTTGGCACTTCAAAAGTATAAAAGAACGAATTCGCCTCTGAAGTTTTCTTGGCCTTACCAAATAGTTTTTCAGCACTGCTTAATGAAAGTGCTGTGAGTTTGTTTTGTTCACTGTTGAAGCTGATTCTTTCGCCCCAAATCAATAATGACGACTCTTTTAAGATTGTTTTTTGAGGATGTTCAGAATTATCACGTGCCTGTAGATGACCATTTCCATCTGGTGTAAAGATAATATCGAATTGAGCGAAAGGGTAGCCGGAATTATTTAAGATCTTCAAGGGAGTGCTTATTCTAGAAGACAAATCGACATAGTTAGGCATTTTTTCGTTTTGCGTAAGTACTCGTGTAACATGAATTCTTTTTGGGACTTCTTGGGCAATACTTGGTCTTGAAGCTATAACTAGAGTAAACAATAGCTGAATTGCGATATGGTGATTGTTAGACATGCCAATCCTTTCTCAAAATACTTACTCTAATCTAGCCTATTTCATCGAATTTTCCTGCAAATTACTGTAGGAACTGTCACGACCGTGATACCACAAGCATTTGCTGTCTCATGTAGACACATTTGTAGATCTACAAAAATCTTTCAGTGATGCCTCGTCTCTAAAACCAATGCAGGGGCAGGGGAAAGCAGTTTTTTGCTGTAGTAAATTTGTAGACAATTTGTAGATACCGAAGAGCAATTGGTCTTTTGCCATTGATCTTTTTCCTAGCTGCCTTGTTGCCTATGGACACAAACAAAATTGACAGCAGGCATCTAACGAATGAAAAACAATCAAGAAAACTGAATTGACTGAGATCGTCCAGCTGGCTCATCACACTATATCATTTTCGTGGTTAAGGCATATCGCATGCTTGTGAAATTGATACAGCAGAGCGCTAGCACTAACTCTTGCAAAACGCCTACACGCTCGAGGTCCACAAAATCAGAGTGATGTGATTCGCCCTACCGAGACATTGGCCCAAACATTGTCTTGGTGTAAGAGTCTACCTCGACCTCACCTTTAGCTTTCTTGCGTTTAACAAGAGGGAAACGCATTCGGATCTGCTCTTGCTGAGCTTTTGTGTATCGATCAAAAGACTGGGGGAGTGCGATTTTGATATTGCCTAATTTGCTCAGTTGCAGCAATCCAGCAAACGAAATCTTGGTTTGCTTTATGAAGAGGTGATCCAAATTCGTCAACTGCAAGAGCAAAGGCACGGCTCTATCATCAATAGCAGGGTTCTCGTTGATATCGAGAGACTTCAACTTAGTGCATTTGCTGACATGCTCAAGGCCGCGCAATGACAAGTTGGTGCGCGATAATTCCAAATTAGCAAGATTGGGAAACTCTTTTAAATAGCGCAAGCTCTCATTGTCGATAGTCTCTTTTCCAAAACGCAGCGACTCCAACTTCTTGCACCCAGTCAAGTCGCGCAAACACTTTCCAGTGACCATAGTCTCAGCCAACGCCAACGCTCTCAGTTCCGGCATTGTGCCAAGCTTAGATAAGCCAGCATCAGTGGTTTCAGACTGGTCCATATCAATTCCTTTCAAGCCTGAAAGATGATGAATATAGGGAACCAATCGATCACTAATCTTTTCATCGGCATCAGTCATCGCAGTGAAGCGCAGATTGATGTAATCAATTCCATCAGGGGGCAGCTTGAGCAAAAACTCGGGATGCTGAAAGAACTGCACACCGGGATAGAGCTTCACCAATTTATCTTGCGGCACTTTGATTAAGCCCCGGGCCTCACCAATAGGCAGAAGCTTACCCTTAGCGGTTAATTCAGGAGTTTTGTCGAGCAGACCCACTGTGCCAACTGAGTATTCAGTGGGGAAAGGCAAGAGCCGCACTCCTTCATTCTTATTTCCCGCATAAGCATTAACAGCATAGGCGCTTCTGGAATAGGAATTACCCGCATAAGCACTGCCATGAGCAAAGCTAGCGACGGAAATTCCGATCAGCAAAAGCAAAGACGAGATATGGATTCCGAGGGCAGGGACTCCGATAGCACGGTTCCTTAGCATAAGCGAACCACTCGTCGAACCAATAGCTTGAGTATAGCAGGCGGCTCAAACTACAAGGCACCAACTAATGAACCTGGCCATTGCTGGCCTCTAAGGCGGCATCAACGTCAGCATCTAAGCTTCCACCGGTCTGTGCCAACATAGTTTGGGCACGATTGCGAATATTCAGGGCTCTGACATTATTACTGTCATGATTGAGCGCCTCTTCCGCATCGATTAAAGCAGCCCGATAATCGCGCATACCCAAGTTAGAAACGGCTCGCTCAGCCCAAACAGAAGGTTCGGTGGGGAAGTGTCTAAGTGCCTGGTCAGCGTATTGCAAACCTTCCTTATAGTGGGAGGTGCGGTTGCAGGCTTTGGCGAGACCAAGATAACTCTCACAAGAAGGCCCGTGTGCGCCAATAGCGTGTTTTAGTGTGGAAGATGCTTCCTCGTAGCGTCCATTTTTCAAATACTCAAGACCAAGCTTCTCTGCTGGCCTTGGTCGATTGGCAATGGCAATAGCAACAGAGCAAGAGACCACCGCGACAATCAATATGCCCTTATCGAACCAAGTATGTTTCGATTTTTGTGTCGAAGATGCGAAATAGGGAGAAGCAGCATTGATTGTAGACCCCTTGTAGTGAAGCGTTTTCATTTAAAACTCCTGAAATATTGATAGCTATATTTTGTAAAAGAGAACCGAGCTAGAGACCAACTGGAAAAGCGCGAATAATCTGCTGAGCCAGCACTAAATAAAGAGGGATACCGATAGTGACGTTGTAAGAGAACGTCAGACCAAGAGAGGCTGCCAGCGGCAAGGTCGGGCTAGCTTCTGGAATAGCGATGCGCTGAATTGCTGGTACGGCAATATAAGAAGCAGCAGCACATAGCACCGCAAACAAAACATAAGTACCAAGCTGTAAGGGTTGATTAATGACGTGGCTAAAGAGACAAGCCGAAGTCAAACCAAACATAGCGAAAAGATTCGGGGCAAGAAGAGCAAAAACAACGAACTTCCAGCTAGCAGCTTGCAAATCCTTCAGCCTTCTAGCAGCAGTCATGCCCATCTCTAAAAGGAAGAGACACAGCATCCCTTGAAAAAGCGAAACAAATAGCTGGTCATCAGCTTGCACAACTTTGTAGCCTTGTTGGCGGCTCAAGAAGCCCACAAGAATGCCACCAAAGAGCAGAATAATGCCAGGGTTCAAGAACACTTCACGCAATATCTTGGCAGGGCTGTGCACCACAGGCACTTCCTCATCAACCAAGATGTCGGGCTCAACAAGACTTTGCGACCTTCTTATCTGCACAGCCGTAGCAGTGTCGGACATATGAGTCGATGAGCGAGAAGAACCATTGGCACCAGAGTCAAAGCTTTTAACAGCACCAGCCATAGCGTGGGCTGGTCTAAAGCTATCAGGCACTCGGCTGCTCTTAACTGTGGCGTATAGGCCAGGAATGGTATCAGCGTTATAACCGTCTTCACCAGGCATATTGCCTTTGGCGTCCATACCACTTTTGCGCAGACGTGACACCAAATACAAACCGACCAAGCAACCAGGTATTTCCATGGCAGCAAGCATTACGGGCATGTAGGCGGCAAAAGCAATGTGAGCAGCTTGCAAAACGCCCAGACAAGTGACGAAGGTTCCAGCTGAATCAGAGCCATAGTAGGCAGCAACTGTGGCTGAATCAATGCGACGCATTCTCGGAATAATGCGACGAAGCAAGAAGTAGGTGGCCAGACCTATGAGCGTGTTGGTGACCAAACCCAGACCAACAAACATCAATGCCTGGGCCAAAGTACCGCCGCTAAGAACTGCTAACTCTTCACCGCCATGCCAGCCAATCGAAATCAATAAATAGATAGTCAGGCCTTGATAGATTTGCTGTGGAAAATCAAAGGCAATTTTCAACAGTGGAATACTAAAACCCAGGTAGAAGAACAAGAGCAAAGGCTTAAATAGGTTTGACCGGAAGTTATTATAAAAATCGGTAAGTAGCGAATGACGCGTAACTGAGACTTGCTTGACCGAACCATCTTTAGCAGAAACGATGGAAACCTCATCGCCAACCTTAAGGTCAGAAGCTGCTGCTGGTGAGCCATTCAATAGAACTTTGGTAGTGGGAGCAACAGCGCAAGAAAACTTGTCGAGATAATCGGTAGTGAGGCGCAGCTGATTTCCGTTTGCAGCCAGGACAATGCCAGGCTTACTGCGGGTAGCTACAACCTGTGGCTGATTACTTTCGCTAACAACTTTTATATCATCGCCACTTTTGAGATCGGCAAGAGTAGCCGCATCTCCATTAAGCAACACAGTGGCATTGGCAGGTATCGCAACCTCTACAGGCTTCCCACCATCAGAGTTAGAGACTAATGTGATTTTGGGATTGCCATCTTGCGCACTGTCAAGCTTGCCTGCCAGGGGCTCGGCCCACACGGCGGGAACAGCGCTGAGTACAAACAGCGCCAGCGCTATCAACGCACCCAGACGCAAGCACAATGATGACTGCGAACTACGTCCAAATGGGCGCGCCAAAGCTAGGCCTAAGGCCTTAAACGATAACATTTTTGCCTCCAATATTTCGAATTTCGAACCGAGCTACCAGAAAGGCAGCAGAAGAACAGCGACACTACAAGTAGTGTCAACTTTGAGAAACGGGCGCACAAAAATTGTGCTTCAGGCTTTGAACAAAATTACAAGAATGACCAAGAGTCACTGCTGTAGTTCTCACGCCGTGGCACACACGCTGGTTTTAAATTGTGGCTACTGTTAAGCAGCGAATGACTAGGCTTAAAGCGTTACGTCAACACTCAAATAAGTCAGGCCTCCTGAACTAATGGTCGGCACTCCGTTACTACAACTGCTCAATTAGCCATGATGCATTACCAATCCCGACCCCATCACAAAGTTTTATTCGATTAAAGTGATGAACTTGTGATCAAGAAATCCAATTTTGCACAAATGGTAATAATTGTGATTAAGTGTTCTCACCTGTGACGGTAGAAACCACATGCTTGAGGTGATCACACAGGTAGTCGGCACAAATTTTTGGCTTAATATCTTGAATAGTGCACAGATGATTCTCAAGAAATTGGCAAGGGTAAGATTCTTCAGGGTCAATTACGACACGAAGAGCGGGAAAGTGATCCGGATTCTGCCAGCATGAGCGCTCAGGAAACAGGCGACGACCTTCCTCAAACTCAATAAATACGTCATTGTATTTATACTTTTTACCAAAGCGTTTATTGAGCCTAGCTAGAAACTCTTTGGCGTCAGTTATAGGGCCCATGATCCAGTCTCTGTTGCCCAAGGTGCAACAAATGCCAGACTGTCCTGCTATCCCGTAGCATCGTCGCTGACAAGTGTAATAGATGACACTGTCTCTAATTTCGGATTTACTGGGCACTTCAGACATGGTTTAGCAAATCATCAATGACAAATATAGCCACCAATTGTACCTGGAGACCTGCGATTATGGGAATCGCTTAAGGTAAATATGTCAAGATAGCCCGACAATGCTTCTTCCCCAACGGAGTTAGCTGATGCGTCCAGTATTAGTAGCTAGTTTCGCTCTCTTTGTCGCCATGGCCAGCGCCCTGTCCGCCAGCCCGCTATGGTTTATCGAACCTGCCTTTGCCCTTGAAGACTCATCTAAGACCGCCGCAAAAGGCAAAACTGGCCATGATTTTATGGGCATGGCTGACTACTATCACCATTCTCTTTATGGCAAGAAGACAGCCTCAGGGCAGGTCTTAGAAAAGCATCTCTTTACTGCCGCCCACCGCACCCTTCCATTCGGCACCCACGTTCACGTAAAAAATCACAGCAACGGCCGCAGCTGTATCGTAGTAATCAACGATCGCGGACCTTTCACTAAAAGCAAAGTAATCGACCTCTCCCATAGCGCAGCCGCCGAGCTAGACATGATCAGAGCCGGTACATGCAAAGTTGGCTGCACAGTTGTGCCAAAACCAAAAAATGGAGCAGGCAAAGTCGAACTAGCCAAGACTGTGGCGGAAAAAATCGTAGCTGAAAAAACTGTGACCGAAAAGACTGCACTAGCAAAAGTCGCTACAGAAAAAGCCGCTACAGAAAAAGCCGTGACCGAAAAGACTGCGCTAGCAAAAGTCGCTACAGAAAAAGCCGTGACCGAAAAGACTGCACTAGCAAAAGTCGCTGCAGAAAAAGCCGTGGCCGAAAAGCCTGCAACAGTTAAAGTTGCGGCAAAACCAGAGGCAATACCGGCCCTGCGGCCAGCGATTGCCATGAAAGTAACAAAAGATAAGCCTGCAAGCACCGTTAGCACCGACCAATTCAGCCGCGCAGACGAAACCAGTGCCGAGCTAGAGGGCGCCGAACCCATAAAATGGACTGAAGTTCAGTAAAAGTTATCAGCCAATCAGCTGTAACCATTGAGCCTCAACCTTTACAACCACTTGCCGAAGCCGCCGAGAGATGGCATAAACTAAGTGGAACAAGGGGGAGCTATGATCAAGAAAACCGGCATTACCCTAAAAAATGTGCCGGACATTCCTGTTCTTCACCAGATGCTGTCACAGTCTCTCCAGAAACCTGGTGAGAAGCTTGTCGCCACTTGGCGCAACAACGAAACACTACTCTTTACCCTTGAAGTAATCTGCTCGCTCAAAGACCGAGACCCTCGCTGGCTCTTGATTTGCGAAAAGAGCGGCAAACGCAGCGTCGTCTCGCAAATTAGCGGTCACGACGTGCTCTTGATATACAAGCAAATTGCCACGGCCTCAGCTAATGCCCAGGAAGTCATATCAAAGGCTGAAGAAGTTGAGAATTCTGCCCGACTGGCCAAGTCAAGCGACAACCATCCGGCCCTAACAAAAGCCAATATGTCCCTCAGCGCCTCAGTGGGGCAACAATCATCCCAGGGCTCCCAGAAACAATCTCCGAACCAGCCAGGTCAATCGGCAAATACAACTGTAAGCGCAACGGCAGGCACAAGTCCGACGGTAAATATAACCGCGCCACCAAGGACAAGACAGTTAGCATTTCCACTGATCGGAAAAATAGCAGAGCTACCGCTGCCAAGACTACTGCAGCTCATTAGCAATGAGAAAATGACAGGACTTTTGCAACTTGAAGAAGAAGGCAATACAGCCAGCCTTTTCGTTCAAGAAGGCCACCCAATTGAAGCGAAACTGCTAGACACTGAAGGCGAACTAACAGGTGACGGCGCCTTTGCCGAAATCATGTACTGGACTAACGCCAACTACACGTTCAAAGTAGGTGCCACCACAAGCACGCGCAATTTGGTCAAATCAGCAGAAATTCTACTGGAGCATGTCCGGCCCCTAGCTCAGGTTCTAGAAGAACTTACTAGTCGCGGCATGACCGCCGATTCGGTCTTCAAACATGCTCACAAAGATCTAACTGGCGACGAATTTACAGCCAAAGCCACCCCTGATGCGCCAGTGGACATGGAAGCCCTCGCCGCTCTCTATCTACGTCTTGATGGCGAAAGCACCATGTCAGATTTGGAAAATGTACAAATTCTGCCGCGGCCGCTATTGGTCAGATCAATTCACCACCTGATTGCCTGTGACATCATTACTTTCGTCAACAAGGCACCAGCCAAACCAACGATAAAGCCCGCCGTGGTCAAACCGGCGCCACAAGAAAGGGCAGCACCACCACCGCCACCACCTCCTCCACTTACTGCGCAACAACTGCGAGAGCAAGCACTGTCGGCGCCGATGGCTCAACCGGCACAACCAGCTAAGCCAATTCCGCTAGCCCAAACCACTCAACCGAACAAGCCAGCACCAAGCTCACCGCTAGCCCAACCAGCCAAATTAGGACCGCCTACCAAGCCAGTTGTTAAGCCTAAGAACATTGACGGCGCAGCTATTCAATCAGTAATGATGAGTCTGCGCCGAGAAGATACTGGTCTTTTCATTCATCCAGCCTTCCTCTACTTCTTAGAAGAAGAATTTTTCCGCATCTATCGAGCCAAAGGCTCTATGTCGGTAATTATTTTCGAGATACGCGAGGTAGTCACCGTCGACGGAGCGGTGCGGCGCAAGCCGCTACCAGTAGAAGCCATTGCCGACGCCACAATTCGCATCAATAGCAAGAAACGTCATACCGATATAGTGGCCCATTATGAAGCTTACGATTTTGGCATCCTTCTTCCTAGCACCAAATCTAGTGGCACTAAGGTTTTTGTCCAAAAAATCATCAAGGCGCTAATGGAAAAACCACTAGTGGGTACAGAGGGCAAGCAGCTTTCATACGCTTTCGGCTCTGCCAGCATACCTGAAGACTTTACCGACATAAACTCATTGCTTGGTGCCGCAGAAATGAGTATGCATTATGCTCGCGACCGCGGTGAGCAGATCATATTCTTCAAAGATCTGCTGGTTTAGCCTCCAGCGGCAATGAGCGAGCATGAAATCACCAACCAAAATGATTCTACTTCAGCCTATTGGCTAGAGGAGCCCTACGTCATAGTAGTTAACTACCAAGACTCGGAGGTAAACAATGCCAGCTGGTTGGTTTACAAGAAAGAAACTGCTGAGAAACTCGTAATTACAGCTTTTTGCATAGCATTATTAGTTACAACCATTATAGTACTTCGCTATTTAGGCATATTCACAGACTCTCCACTGCCAGAAGGGCCATATCAATCGTGGATCAAGGTTTCGTTATTTATAGCAGTGTTACTGGTTCCACCTCTGTTTGCCTGCTGGTTATGGCAACTGATAAAAGCGACGCAACTTACTGCCTTCGCCCGTGAACGGCGCTACCGATCACCCGTTACATACTCACTTAGCTCAGCCGGTTTTCAGTTTTCGACGGACTACATAACAATGCTTTCGCCCTGGAGTGAAACAAGCGCCTGTTATGAGCTTGCGCAATCACTGACACTGTATTCTGACAAGACAATCATCCCCCTACCTAAAAGATGTTTCGCTTCCGCTGAGCAATTAAACAAAGTTCGCAAGTTGATTATTGATAGCGGAGTGGCTTACTCCAAACTGGGCCCGCAGGAAGCAGATATTGTCTTCGCTGGTGCACCCAAACTCAACAACCTAGAACGGTACAAGGTCGAACAAGAATCAGCAAGGCTCACAAAAAGCTCTGAATCAAGAGAATGGCAGCCGAGCGCAAAGACTCTCACAATAGAATGCAACTATTCACTGAAAGAGCTAACGAACGTGGAGAAAAAGCTCTTCCCTAAGTACAGCCTTACCTTTCTTGGCATACGCTACATAGGCTTCATACTGTTTGGCTATTTCTGCTCATTACTTATTTTGTGTATTTTGGGAGAAGCGGCAGGAAGCGAAATCAACACTGCAATATTCAGGTGCGCACCGCTAATAATACCAATATTCTTTATACACGCACTCTGCATTTTCAGAGAAAGAGTTGACGGACTGCGCAAACTGGTAGAGTTAGACTTGCCTGTCTCTATAACATTCTCGGAAGATAAACTCACCGTGCGCTCTCGCAGAAATTTAATCGCTAACCCATGGGCCAACTTCCTCAATTGCTTTGCGACAAAAGAGCACTACATTTGCCGATCTTTAAGTGTCAACGTTATTGTTCCGAAAAGCTCATTAGATAGCCAATCAAAAGAAATATTCGTAGAAAACCTTCTGCGCACCAAAATAAAACGATATGAAGAATGGAGTTAAAACATCAATGAACGCTCGCCAAAGAAAGCTCCAAAACACTCTATTTTTCTCTCTTGCAGCGTTGGTCTTGACCGCTCCAACCACGTTTGTACCGGCAGATGCAGCCAATCAAGACGAACTCTTATTCAAGCGAGCGCAACAACTGACCAATCAAAAACATATTGCTGAGGCACAAAAGATACTTGTAAAACTCTGCAATGGCTCCAAGGCCTCAGTTCAAGCTCTGTGTCTGCTCACTTGGACATATTTGGCAGAAGAAAGTACCATCACCGATGAACACGTAGCTGAATGCGAGAAACTGACAAAACGTGCACTCAAACTAGATCCTGAGTGGGGAAACGCCTACAAACTTCAGGCACAAATCTACAACCTACAAGGCAAACACGAACAGGCAATCGCCTACAGCACCAAAGCCTTATCGGTTAAAAATCCAGATCCCAAAGCTTACCTTCAGCGTTGTCTTGCTTATGAAGCCGTGGGCAAACACAAAGAGGCGCTGAGCGACATCACTATTTATTCAGATAAATATGCTCCAGAAGCTGAGATGTTAGAACTGAAAGGCTCCGTACTAGTGAACCTAAATCGCTATGACGATGCCATTGCCGCTTATCGCGCCGCCCTGAAAAAGCAATTTAAAGATTGGACTATCTACCGCATAGTCGATTGCTTTGAACAACAACATCAATACGACAAGGCCGCAGAAGAGCTTACACATCTGATAAAAATCAACGCTTTAGACTCAGAAGCCTACCAGACACGAGGTCGCATGCTGGGGCTAGCAAAGCATTACAAAGAGGCCATCGACGACTACACCAAGGCGATTAAATTAGAGCCCACGGCACGCTTCTACAAAGAACGGGCCGCGCTCTACAAATTGACTGGTAAGCCAAAAGAAGCAGCTGAGGATCTAAAAAAGGCCACTATAGAGGACAAAGCGCATTATTAGAGTCATCTGGGCAGATTCTCAGGCTATCAGCTCTTGCCTTAACCACTCCCTAGCCTCTTGTTCTGTCTGAGCTATTTCATCAGCACTCATCCCTCGCTTTGCTTCTTCTATACATAGAGAAAGCTGCTCTAAATCAACCGGCTTGTAGATAACAAAATGCCAAAGGCGCAATTCATCTGTTGAACCATAGCTTGCTCTAAGAAACCAGCTCAAAGCCATGGTCTTATTCACTTCTACACCATCTCCGTAGAGGCTCATTTTTCCTAACCGAATAGCTGCCGCCTGATGATAGTGGCTGTCACAGAGTTGTTTGTACAATTCCGCAGCTTTGCTTAAATCCGTGGCAATACCTTCTCCGCTCTCGTAGCGCTCTGCCAGCCGCATTCTTACCCAGTTCAAATCTATTTCCGACAGATCATCACGCGCAACCAATATGCACATCCATCGAGCAATCTCAGCAGCACATAGCGCGCGATCCATTACTAGATGAAGCTGGGCTTCAGCATGACCTTGCTCTGCAGCCCTTCTATACCAGTCTCTCCGCTCCGACTTAATATGCTCTCCACCACTCTTTACATACCATCGCAACTGTTCAGCCAAAAAATATTGCTTCATAGCGTTGCCTGAGGCCGCCTGAAGACGTAGATCTTCTATTGTCGGAATTTCTAGAGACTGACGAACACCACTTACAACTGCCTTAACCGCTTCTTCCATCCCGATTGCATAAAGCTCCTTGTGAATCCACAAATCGGAACAGATCGAAGCACCGCCCATCCCGCCTCTAACAGAAGCACCTAGCGGGATTTTTTCAAAGAAGAGCCCGCGACCAAATGGTTCCTTCCATTGAATAGCATCAATATCTTCAAGCAGCTGTTGCAATGCCTTCTGATCGCAGCAAAGCAAACTGACTGGACAAGTGAGATATATTTGACCGCCGTAGTCGCCTTCCATAATCAAAGCAAAGCCTTGCTGGCGCTGGGCTTCTTCAAGTGATTGGACGGCTTCGTAGTGCGGATCGTCTTCAGAAGCACTGAAGCGCGGCAGTGAATCATCTGGCTGAAGCACATGATCGATCATGCATCCATCGTAACATGCACGCCCAGCAGCGGTGGAAATCTACTTTTTTCTCTTCTCCAAAGCCGATATTTGCAGCGGCGAAAATGTTATGAAAACAATTGAGTAACTGTATTAACCAACCAAACTCTGGCACAAACTGTGAGAACATACACTCAGCTATAAGAAATCAGTTATTGCGGAGTTCGCTTGAATAAATCTGTCAACTCAATTGCACTGTCTTTTACACTTCTCTTTTATTCTGGATCTGCTGCCTGTGCCATGCCCACCAACGACATGAAAGCTCAGCTCTCAGCTAAAAGCGAGTCGCTCTCGTTGGTAGACGATCTTGAATCTGCAGTTAAGACTGCAGAGGGAACCGGCGACTTTACTAAACTAATTATGATCCTTAGACCACGCTCTTTCGGCTTGGAAAAATCACTCACAGCGGACAACAAAACGAAGATAGCTAATCTAATTGACAGAGCCCTACTAAAGCTTAAAACTGTTGAGCAGACGGATGATACAAGAAACTGTCAGGCCATGATAGCGCGCTATTTCACTACAAAGAATCTCAACGACAGAGCCATCGAAAACTATAAGGACGCCATTCATTCTAGTGAAAACCAATGGAAGCATCCCAAGGCAAAGGTTAGCATGCAGCCGCCAGGGGCCTCAGGCTTTGAGCGCAGCTGCAAGACAGCCTTGGCCCTGCTTTATCTAAAAACAGGGAATCTTTCAGCGGCTGAAAAATTGAGTCAAGAAGTGAATTGGCCGTGGGCCGACACGCCGGGTGCAGAGAAAGAGAGGATGTTTCGCGACAGGATGTCGCCAGTTGCTACACGCACAGGCCAAGCCCTTCTTGCGACCCGTCTAGCTGAGGCATACGAGCGCGCTGGAAACAAAACCATGGCAGCAAGAAAATACTCCGACATGTTGGCTTATGAAACCAATGTGCTCAATCCAAAGTTTAAATCAGCAGCATCGATCTATCCAACCATTATCACGAAAACCACTACAAGCGAAGAGACACCATACAATTTCACTAGCATCGACTTTGATCCGCTCGTAGGTGTTTTCCCTTCAACCGAAAAAATTGTTCAGCCCTATATAGTTTTTGCCAAAAAAAATCCGAAACTAGTGCCCACAGATAAAGTGCGCCAGGTAAAGGAGCAGTTGCAAGAGGGGGCTGCAGCGAAGCTAGCAAAATCACGAGCGGAGCTGTACTTTGAGTGGGAAGGAAGAGAGGGTCGCGCAATTGATGGTCTCGTCTCCAATCCAGAAAAAAGCCTGACGCAGTTCAAAACCATCTTGGACGAACGTAAAAGGTTAGACGTTAAAGACCCAACATTACCTCAAGCTCTAACTAAAATTGCTTATCACCTAATCTTAGCCGGTCGGTTTTCAGAAGCCCGCAATTACATCGCCGAAGCCATAGCTCTTCAAGAAAAGCAAGGTGCACCGGGTCGCTTCGGACTAGGTCAAAGCACCTGCTATCTTGGCGTTATCAATGAAGAAGAAGGAAAACTTGACAAAGCCAAGGCATTGTTAGAGAAAGCACTGAAACTGCGCGATGGCGATCAGGATGACATATTTGCCGTGGCCAAAACCAGAGTTCCATACGGCAAATTACTGGCCTTGTCTGGCAAAAATGACGAAGCAAAACGTCAACTAGACCTTGCTACAAAAGCTTTCCAAGACAAACGCCCACCTTTGGCCGGGCTTGCAGGGTTAGACGCCATGCAATCACCCGAAGTATTTACAGAAAAACTTGCTCGCCACCACTTTGAAGATCAAACACGAGGATGGTTTGTTGCACTGGCAGCCATAGAACTCAGCCAAATCTATATAGCTGAAAACAAACTAGACACGGCAAAGACATTACTTTTGCAAACGCTTTCAAAAATGCCAGAGTCGAACGAATTCAGCCTGCCAGCCCGGGTCAATGAAAAACTGGCAAGAGTAGAGATGGCTTCAGGCAACCTCGATTCTGCCGACAAATACTTGGCCCAGGCAGAACTTGCCAGCAAGGAAGGTCAGGCGCGTGGCCTAGCTGTAGTCGACATTCTATCTTCACTGGGTGACCTAAGAATGAAGCAAGAACGAAGAGCTGAGGCACGAGCCTACTATCACGACGCCGCCGACAAATTAGCAAAAACTCTTGGCCCGCATCATCAGAGGGTTTTGGAACTAAGACGACTGAGCGCCTCAACCTAAATCAGCTGGCGATAAGCTTCTCCTGTCAATGGAATTCCAAATTTTTCAATTATACTGTTTCGTATAGTATAAAAACGGCTTTTTTTTTCAAAAAACCCAAGTGGGCTGCCCGGAAAAATATCCGAGCAGCCCTTTAGAGCAGAGGCGTTAGCCTTTAGGCGTGAAGCCTTACTTCTTCGTCGAGGCGATCTTGCCGGCGAAGAGCAGGGTGTCAGTGCCTTCGTCCATCAGGATGGCGACGAAGGGACGATCCACGCGCATCTGGCGCGTGTAGGCAACGCACTCGAGCGCCATGCCGACGGCGGTGACAGCAGCGGCTTCGCCACCGTCTTCGTCGAACTTGGCATAGGTCTTGTGCTTGACGGTGCTGATCACCAGGGCTTCATCGGCCATGCCGGTGAAGTCGGCGCCAGGCAGGCAGGCCGGTTCCATGCCGAGGGCGCAGAGCGAGTCCTTGAGGTCGACGTCGTAGTCGAGTTCGAAGCGCGGCAGGGTGAGGTCGACTTCGCTCTCCCAGGTGGTGGCCTTGATGGTTGCGAGCACCGAAGCGTCCAGGCCAGCGACGAAGGTGTTGATGTCGACGCCCTGGTTGGGCAGCAGAACATAGAGCTGAACGCGCTTGTTCTCGCCGAAGGGCAGGGCCACGGCCGAGTAGTTCGAGCCCTGCGAATAGCGCATGTCGCCATTGCGGAACATCATGTCAGCGTCTTCGGCGCCAGCTTCGCCAGCGAAGGTGCCAGTGGTGGTCAGCGACTTGTCGAACTTGGTGGTCCAGGAGCCCTTGAAGTAGACGGCGTTGAGCAGATACATGACCATGTCGGGAGAGATCTCCTCGATGATGGTGGGAATCTTGCCGTTGGTGTTGAGGTCAGCCCAGCCGTTGATGTCGGTGACGGTCTGCGGGTCGAGGAAGTCGGCGGTGTTGACCTGGGCCTTGTAGCTGTCGGCCGCACGGTCGAAGAAATCGGCCTTGAATTCGATGTTCTTCTCCGCCCAGATGGCGTTGGCAACCTTAAGCACGACGCCGATGTTGGGATCGGTGACACCATCGATGATGGCAGCGAGACTGGCGTTGATGGCTTCGACGCTCTCCGTTTCGGAGTAGCCCAGGGTAGCCTTCATGGCCGCGAGAGTGGCTTCCTTGGCACCGTTGAGCGTCATCGCCAGGGCGATGGCCACAGATGCCGGCGACACGAGAACGTTCTTGCCGGTGGAGGCAGCTGCTTCCTGCTTCAGGAGAGACAGACCGAAGCCAATGGTGACGTTGGACTTCTGAGCGGGGGTCGTGGAGGGTGTGTTCATGAGTTCTCTTCTCGGGTTGATGGGGTGATTTCCTCTCGACAAAACCGAACCAGTCCACAAACAAATCCACAAAAAAACACTCAAGTCTCGACTCAGCAAGCACACGACAAAGTGCGAGCTCCAACAAAAGACAACACCGGTGCTGCTTTTATTTGGAATGAGTTGGGATTGCTTGATTTCTGTGTTTTTAGATTTGTTGAAAAGTTGGTTAAAGAGGCCCCTGACCCTACGACATACCAGGCCCAATCTTCAGGAAAGGCCCTATTGGACCTGGTTAATCAAGGCTTGTAAACAAGCAACAAAACCCCTTCAGCTCAAGCGATCTCAGCGCCTGACAATCAACCAGACAGCCAGACCTGTGAGCCGGTTAACCTTGTCATCCAACCACAAACCTAACGCAGCTAGCACAGGTCTGCCAATAGGCTAGCTAGAGACCTCAAATCAATAGCCTCTATCCCAGAAGCTAGAGGATAATGTTCGCTGCCCGAATAGACTACAAAACGACGATCCGGCTTTAGATCTTCACAGGCAAAGTGAAATCCTTTTTCAACTTTAGGCGCCAGCCCTCGCTTCACCTCAATTGCCCAGAGGCCATTTTTCGCCGGTAGCTCTAGTACCAAATCTATCTCAGCACCACCTGTAGTGCGATAAAAACTAGACATCGTATCCTCTGGCGCTGCGGCCAAAATATTCTCAATAACAAATCCCTCCCAACTGGCTCCCACAATAGGATGACCAGCCAGTTCATCGAAGTCTCGAATACCCAACAATGCATGTGCTATTCCACTGTCACGCACATAAACCCTTGGCGATTTGACCAAGCGCTTACCGACATTAGCAGCAAAGGAACGCAACCTTCTGACTAAAAGCAAGTCCACAAGAAGATCTATATAGCCTGTTACAGTGGGTGCACTAACCGATAGCCCACCGGCCAACTTCAGAGCATTAAGCTGTGCTCCCTGATTATGAGCAAGCATTGTCCAAAGCCTTTCGAGTGTCTCCGCCGGAATCCGTGGACCAAACTGCAGCACATCCCGCTCTAGGTAAGTTCGAATAAAGCTCTTTCTCAGCTTAAAACTATCCGAATTATTTTTCGCCAAGAAACTATCAGGAAATCCTCCACGCAACCAGAGTTTGACCAAGTCTCTTTGATCGCCAGCTACTTCTAGCGCGTCCAGCGGACCCAAGTCAATATACTCAATTCGCCCTGCTAGACTTTCGCCAGACTGTCTAAGCAAGTCAATTGAAGCAGAGCCAAGAATTAGAAAACGACCAGTGCGCCTTCCTCGACGACGCCCTTCATCGATCAAACCACGCAAAGTCTGAAACAGCTCAGGCATTCGATGAATTTCGTCAAGGATCACAAGGCGATCTTCATACATTCGAAGAAATAGAGCCGGGTCAGATAACTTAGCCCTATCTTGACTAGATTCCAAATCGAGATATATTGACTCGCGCTGTTCGGCGATTGCCAAGGCTAATGTCGTTTTTCCGACCTGACGTGGTCCAATTATTGCCACAGCCGCCTGTCGGTCTAGCGCATCCTTGATACTTTGCTGTAATCTACGGACTATCATCCTTGCATTTTAAAAGCTAGACTTTCAATTTGCAAGGTAAATTAACCTTCCCTGGCCAAACTTTAGCCCCGTCGCTGAATCAGCTCAGTAGCTTCGAGCAAAGGCTCAATCTCTTCATGGCGTAATAGATAGCCATAATTGCCCAATGCACCAGAGAAAACATCATTCAATCTTTCATGATGCATCATCACGGCCGAACACTTTTCTAATACTTGTTGGTGTGTCATTTGATAGGGAATACGATCTTTACGACCGACATAGAACACAAGATGACTGCGCTCGCCTAATGGCTCAGAGACACCGTTCACAATCAAATTAGCCCAGGTGCGGTAGCAGTCGGCATCAAAAGTATAATTCATCATATTGAGGGTCAAGCCGCCTGGTGGGCGAATGTTGACCTCTAAGGGCGTAATGGTGCCATCTTCTTTCATAAAGAATTCAAGGTGGAAGAAACGTTTGCGCATATCAAAAGCCTTAAGAGTAGCAATACCAGCAGCTTCTAATTCAGGCTCAATTTGGCGCACAGTATGGTAGTAGATATCAGAATCTTCATTAACAACTTCCATCACCCCACGGCTGTAACGCAGCGATGACGAGAAAACCACATCGCCATTGCCGTCTACGAGCCCGTCATAAGTAACAATTTGCCCTTCGCAATATTCCTCTACGATGTATTCCTCTGGCAATTTTTCGGCTAGATAATTATCAATTTCAGCCTCAGAACAAATTTTGAAGGTTTTAGCCGCACCTACACCAATGTTTGGCTTAGCGACAACGGGACAACCCACCTCTTTTATGAAAGCAAGTAGCTCTTCTCTGTTATTGCAAACACGGCCGCGGGCGGGTTTAAGCCCAGCTTTTATGAACACTTCCTTCATCTCAGACTTGCGTTTAATTTTGCCAATTTGATGAACGTCTATGCCTTCAATATTGAAATCAGTACGCAGTCTAGCCTCAGTTTCAAGCCAATATTCATTGTGTGAATCGAGGTGGTCCATCTTGCCGTAACGATGGGTAAAGTAGCCCATGGCCCGCACTAGTTCGTCATAGTTATGCATGCTTGAGACACGATAATAATCGGTCAAACTACGCCGCACATCGCCACTGAGATCATCATAGTGATCATCACCAAGACCTAAAACGCAGGCTCCAGCTTGCTTTAGCTGTACAGCAAAGTTAGCGAAGTTGGGCGGAAAATTCGGCGATAAAAATACTGAATTCATAGGTTAATCACTTCACTGGAGAAACTTGCCAGGAGCATGGCTCCAATAATGACAAGGATGAACAATTTGCGTTAACAAGTATAGCGATTTAGTTACTTACGAGACTAGTAACGGACCGGTTACCCTTGACGTTAGCGCCACCATGATACAATTTCTCGGCATCAATACTGGCTAAAGGCAATCAAGGCAAATGTTGCGGGAATATCATAAATGGCATAGCCCAGCTCTCGGTCGCGAGATGGAGCTTCTTCAGTTCGGACACAGCGGCGCACGCGTCATTGTCTTTCCAACTTCACAAGGACGCTTTTACGACTGGGAAAACCGAGGTTTGATCAACACCCTCGGCCACCACATCTCCGAAGGCTGGATTCAAGTCTTCTGCGTAGATAGTGTTGACCCAGAAAGTTGGTTCAACAGGAATGCCCACCCAACAGATCGCGCTCGCAGACACTTGCAATACCAAGATTATATTGTGCAAGAAGTCTTGCCCTTTACACTCTCAAAAAATGACAATCCTTTTGCCATCGCTACTGGCGCCAGTTTTGGCGCATATCACTCAGCCAGCATAGCTCTGCGCTTTCCTGAACACTTCAAGCGCGTGGTCGCCATGAGCGGTGTTTACGATGTGCACGAATGGACCGACAACCACTTTGACGATGTCATCAAAGAAGGCAGTCCATGTGAGTACATTGAAAACTTGAATGATCACGACAAACTCCATAAAATTCGCGAAATTGACTGGATTATTCCAATCGGTGTTGAAGACCCGCTTCACGGCAACAACAAACGATTCTCACAACTGATGTGGGACAAAGGCGTCTGGCACGCTGTGGAAGAATATAACGAAAATGCTCATGATTGGCCGCAATGGCACGACATGATCATCAAATACATCGGCGGCAAAAATTAACTAAGTAAGTTAGTTAGTAGACCAAGAAAATCATTCACTCAATCAAATATGCACCTCTTGTACTTTCCCAAGAGGTGCATATTTGTCTTTGGACTACTCTAAGACTCTAAGACCTGAACCTAACCGAACAGCTTGAACGGATTTGGCAACTTATCAAAGATGTTCTTAGGCGAAGGTAGACCAGGAGGGGTTGGTAAGTGAGATAACAGATCACCTGGGTTGGGTAAGCCCGGAGGGGTTGGCAGCCCACTCAGGAGGTCGCCGGGCTTAGGCAAGCCTGGAGGGGTTGGCAGCCCACTCAGGAGGTCGCCGGGCTTAGGCAAGCCCGGAGGGGTTGGCATGCCACTCAAGAGGTCAACAGGAGTCGGGGGCTTGGGCAGACCATTTAGCAAATCGCCTGGCGTAGGCAGACCAGAAAGAGTCGGCAATTCAGTAGGGGGGCGATAAGTACTATCAACTAAGCGAAACTGCGAACCAGGACCAGAGGTAAAGCCATTGCCGTCAAGCGAATTAGACAGATCATTCTGGCGGAAATATTCAGCTAATTGATTTAGTAATTCCAGCGGGGAAGCATAACGAGAGCTATCTCTGTACCCGCCGCGGTCGCCACGGCTGTAGCCCCGACTGAAATCACTTTGGTTTTCCCAGGGCGGTGAGTCGGTACTTACAAAAGAATTGTCGTTGCCTGAGCGGCGGTCAAAGGGCGAGGAACGGCCAAAATCAGAGGTACCCGTACGATCATTACCTAAAAACCGCGGGCCATCAGATGAAGAAGAATCATTCAGGCGGTGGTGGCCACGGGAGTGATGCTCATGACCGTGGTGCCAGGGATTGCGTGAAAATTGGTCTGAGTTTGAGGACTCACCAAAGTGCGAAGAGCGATCAGAATTCTGGCTGCGATCAAACGGCGAAAAATCTCTGCGACTGTCATCACACTGATCCCGTGAACCGGCACCACTATCCCGTCCAGAAAAACTGCGCGAGTTATTGCCGTCCTGTTCAAATACTATTTGCAAACTAGGAAGCGACTCTGTACCTTGCGTCGAGCGAATATCGATTCGAAAAACTGCTTGATTCTCCGGGGAATATGCCTGGCAAGCCGCATCACGCATGGGGCTAGAGTCATTTCCGCGAAAATTCTCAGCCTGAAACGACGGTCGTAATTGATCGCTCATAGAACCTCCAAATATAGAAAATATCGGCAAAGCCGAAGATAGTAAAACTCAAACACCTATAGTCTTTCGACCGGCAACAAAGGTCGCCTTCTTGGTGTTTTTGTGCTTGGTGTTTTTGTACAGAATTCTTTTGTGCTAGATGTTTGTGCTTGGTTTCCGAACTTCCGTATTTGCATCCTAAGCAACAATTGTGACAGCACTGTGAAACGGTTATACTTTTGTCGCTGCTTGGAGTGTCCATAAACAGATATGGCCAAAATACTACTTGTTGAAGACGACGAAGCCTTCGCTGCCATTGTCACTGATTGGCTAGGGCGCGAGAATCATACGGTAGAAGTCTGCCATGACGGCGATTCTGGTCTAGAGATGACCAAGTCATTTCGCTTTGATTTGATAGTTTTAGATTGGCAGTTACCAGGGCTATCTGGAGTAGAGGTCTGCCAGAGCTACCGCAAGAATGGCGGTGTCAGCCCAGTGATAATGCTCACAGGCCTTGGCAGCATCGACGACAAAACCAGTGGATTTGACAGCGGAGCCGACGATTACCTCACCAAGCCTTGCGATCTGCGCGAACTATCAGCTCGCATCAGAGCCCTATTGAGACGGCCAGCGCAGCTTGAAGAGGAAGTTTTGAAAGTAGCTCACCTCAGCTTAAACACAAAATCTTTAGTAGCAGAAGTGGCAGGAAAGAAAGTGGAGCTGCTGCCAAAAGAGCTAGCTTTACTTGAGTTCTTCATGCGCCATCCCGATCGAGTATTCAGTCAAGACGCCATTCTTGCCCATGTTTGGAAATCAGATTCAGAAGCCGGCCCAGAAACAGTACGCACCTGGATCAAACGCTTACGCAAAAAAATAGATGTCGATGACAAGTCAGCAATTCAAACAATTTATGGCGTCGGATACAAACTGTCCAGCAGCAACATTTAAGATCATTCAAACCTCGCCGATTGGCAGACGCACAACAAATGTGCTGCCGTGCTCACCATCACTTTCTAATGCAATACGCCCATTATGCTGTTCTACTATTGCTTTAGCAATGGCCAAACCCAAGCCACTACCGGCGCTGGTTTTGCCGCGACCAACAATTTGTTCAAAGCGATCAAAAATACGAGCTTGATGCTCAGGCTTGATACCAGGCCCTTGATCCGCCACAACAAATATTGCCTCTTTACCCTCCTGGCGGCACTCTACAGACACAGTCGTTCCGGCAGGAGAAAACTTGATGGCGTTGGCAATCAAATTAACCAGCACCTGAATCATTCTATTTTGATCAACGAACAGATCAAAAGCAGTTCCCTTCTGGCTTACCGCAACCTGTTTTCGCTCTGCCATAGAACGTACAACATCAATTGAGCTGGCAATTATTTGAGTAGATACAGCATCAATTGGCTCCAAAACAAGCATCCCCGATTCAGCTTTCTCTAAATCAAGCAGGTCAGAAATCAGCCGACTGACAAGGTTGACGCTCTCTTCTAGTGACTTCAGGCGGTGCATGCCCTTCTCGTTCAACTCACCATAAAACTTCTCCGCTAACATTGATAAAAATGCCTGAACCGAATTAATCGGCGAGCGAATGTCATGGGTAATCATTGACATAAATTCTAGCTTGAGGCGCTCCAACTGCCGTCTTGCAGTGATATCGTGAGCGACACAAAAATAACTTTTCTCCGACTCGGACCAATTGACATTCCACAGCATAGCCAGGGCCGATCCCGAATTTGTCACCACGCTATTTTCAATGTCTTGAGCCTGACCTGTCTTTTTGATTTCGGCCAATTTCTGGCGAGTGACATCCCAATCTGCTGGGTCAATTAACTCTGCCAAACGACGCCCGAGCAAATCATCTTCGCTAAAGCCCCAGAGCTTTTGAGCGGCATTATTGGTAGTAACGATAGAGCTATTGCCATCGAGAGAGCAAATGACATCGCCAGCATTGTCTAAAATGGCTCGTTCTTTTTGTCTAGCCTGCGCCAGGGAAGCAGCCATCTGTATTAAAGTACGTTGCAACTCTGCCAACTCATCGTTACCGGTCAATCGCCCCTCAATTGGTTTGCCAATCACCAGACTGCGAGCATTCTGCATCAGAGTCTTCAAGCGAACACCAGTCTGCTTACTAAAGTAGAAGCAAAGACCCAGCGCCATGGCCACATCAACTAAAAGAAAGGCTAATAGCGCCATCTTTTGCTGCTGTCTCAACTCTTCCTGCACCACTGGCCCTTGTGCCTGCAACTGTTCAAAATAAACTGCACAAGCTTCAATAGCCCGATACACAGACTGCAGCTTCACTTGCAGCTTCGCCACCTTGGCTAATACGGTGAAATTTTCACCAGACTTCGCATAGTTCTTGATCTCCTTCATGGCATGCCAGCTCTCGTGCCATGTTACTTCTAGATGCTCAATAGCCTTTATCTGCTCAGGATGACCAACCGACAAGCGTCTTAATTTAGCGAACTCACGGGGGAGAGAATCGCCCGGCGTGGAAGGCCTAAAACCGTCGCCGACAGTTCCGCCGTCAGGAGTTTGCAAAGTAACACCAGCACTCGAGGCCAAGATAGTTCTGGCAATATGATTGAGACTGGTCACCATATCGCGAGCTTGCTGCTCCTGAATAATCTCGTTTTCAGCTTGCTGCAACATGCAAAAAAATGCCACCAAAAAAGCCACTTGCACTGCCAGAGGAATGAGCACAAGTATGAAGCCTTGGTTTGTCAGTTTGATTTGCATTACGCCGATTATAAACCTGGCGCAGATAGTTTGGTTAATAGTTTGGTAGGTAACGCTTCAACCAGCTCCCTAACTTAGTCTGTCCAATTGCTGTCCAGCCAGCCTTCCAGGCCGCTTTCCCAACAGCCAGACGGCTCGGTTTCCAGCCCAGCCTGGAGGAACTTTTCAGACCAAGATAGGAGAGAAATGCCAGGGCATCGAAGTATGGCCCCTGAGGATGCACTGACGGGTTTTCACGAATAAATTGGTGCAGCGCCTCTAAAATTGAATCGTTGTCGCGGGGGCAAATCTCTTGTACTAGAGGATGAGCCCTTTGCATACAGCGAATTCTTTTACGCGCCAGGGTCTCAGAGGCCGATTGCAAGCGGGCAGAGTCAAATCCAGTCGGGTGCGGAGCGCCACAGAGCAAGGCCTCGATGAGCTCCTTTTGCTCCTGCGCCATGGCCAGACGCTTGCTGTCTAAGCTTGCCTGCGCGCCAGCCTCCAATGCTAACTCTTCTTCAGGCATTAGCTATTGCCTCCAACTCATCAACTAACTCAGCCATGTCTGGAAAGCTATCATCGCGCTCAAGCATGACCCGCGGCACCGAACAGATGCTTTTTAGTGCGCTTAAGAGCTTGAGCGACTGCTCTTTAAGAGAATGACAGTGACTATCGTGATAGAGACCATTTTTGAAAATCCCCCCGGCCATATGAACATACTCTAGACGCTCAAGGGGAAGAGACTGCAAATAGCCAATGGCATCAAATTTGAGATTGTGGCTATTAGCAAATAAGTTTGATACATCCAACAATAAGCGCGAATCGGTTTGCTCTAAAACAGCAGTGACGAAAGTCGCTTCATCCATTTCATTGTCGGGCCAGTCAAAAGTAGTGGCGATATTCTCTAATACAAAAGGCACAGACAAGCCCGCTTTAACCGAATGAACGTTTTCGCAGACTACCGCTAAGTTCGCCTCGGTGCGCCGCACCGGCAATAGGTGACCACTTTCAATATTGCCAGCCCGGACAAAAGCAATATGATCGCTGACAAAAGGTGAATCAAAATACTGAGCCAAACTGTTCAAATGCTCAATTCTCTCTACAGCAACTCGTTCTGCTCCACCAACAGAGAGCGACAAGCTGTGGGGAATAATCGTCACACCACGCTTTTGCAAATCACGCAAAGCCTGAGGAATACACTCTAAATGCATAAAATCTTCAGCTATTATTTCGACAAACTGAATATTTTCCTGTTGTTCAATGAAGCGAGCAAGCTCAGGGCGGAAGCCAATTCCTAGCTGTGGAATAATCTGAATCGACTTGCTCTCTTTAGTGATTGTAGTGACATTAGTCATGTTAGCCACCACAACCGCCACCGCATCCGCCGCCGCAACTGCTGCCACAGCTACTACCGCAGCCGCCAGAATCGCTGCTACCGGCATAGGCTCGGTGTAAACCAGCGTGAGCAGCCATAAAGGGGTCACCAGCCAGAGCCAGAGCGCCAAATACTCCGTAAGCCAGGGCGCAATCTCTGAGGGAAAGGCTGGATGGATTAGTGGCATGGGTTAGCATCAAAGCCGAGTTGCCATCACTCAAGGCTCGCAAAACCCGATCACCTTTAGCCGTTCTTGAATTGTCTGTGCGAAACAGATGAAAACTAGCGGCCACAGCAATTGCCATTTCGAAAACCAAAAAGGTAAAGGGCAAGTGCGCCTGGCTGGCAATTATAAACTTGGGTACTGCAAACAGCAGAGCAACAAACAAGTAGATAAAACCTGGCAAGATCTGAACTGTAGTGTTCTGATTTGAATCAACTATCAAGCCGTTCATTGCTAGCTTGCGCTTTAGATCAGCAGTAGCAGTGGTCACCGCCGCTTTGCACGACGACAAAGACGCACCGGAGCCGCTACAACGACTAATCAAGGCCCTTTCTATTCGCTCTAAGGCTGCATAAACTTTAGAATTAGCTGAGCCAGTAATTTTGACTTTGTCATTGACAGCGTCAATTTCAATGAGGTTATGACGAGCGAGGCAGCCACAAGCTGTGAGGAAAACTCGCTCTACCCCACCGGCAAGGTAGGCCGCTTCGTATGGTTCTAATGTCTTTGCTAAATCTTTAGCATCGACATTTTGGGTGCGATCATTCGCTTCAGCGGCTTGATTTAGAAGGCTACCTCTCAAGGCACATGCAACCATAAAAACAGTGCTACAAACCATCAAATAAAACACCAGATATGCTGGGCCATGTATTTTAAACGGATTCATTTTTCTCTTCTCTCTTTCTTCTCTATTTATCTGATATCAACCTATACCCAGGGCAACTAAGGAGCGGTTAAGACATAGTTAATAGATCCTGATTAATGAGTATCCGTTGCCACTTTCGTTGGCGCATCGAGTTTTGTTTCCTTAGTTACGTCTTTAGTTTCGTCTGTGGTTACCTCTTTAGTGACATCAACGAACTGCAAAGGAGTTGGGTTGGGAGAGTAGATGCATTTATCGGCCAACAGCGGAAGTTTAGCGTCAAAGTAGTGGTTAAGGATGACACGAAAAGAGTTTACCGGTGTTATTCCATCATAGACAACGCCAGGGTAAGCATCGGGCAGTCGGTAGGCATTTAATATGCGCATACGCTCGCGCAGGAAGGCCGGCGAAGGATTACCATCACTACCATTTTGCAAAGCCGGGCCGTGATCACCCTGAATGATCACAACTTTCTTCTTGGGGTTTTTATCCAGCTGATCCAACATCGCCAGAACTTGTTTCTGGATAAACTTCACCTGGGCGACATACTTCTCCTTCTCAAACTTGTCAGATAACGAAATTACGCCAAGGGGGCAAGTGCTTCCATCTTCGTTAAAGAGAAAGGGTGGATGGGGAACGACGATGTGGACAAAAACGAATTTCGGGGCAGAAGACGAACACGGCGGCACATCTGATTGAGATTGAGGTGGCAACTGAGCCTGAGGCTGAGGCTGAAATTGCAGTTGAGCAATAGACTCTATATTCTGCAGACCATAAAGGCGAACCTTTCGTGCGGCCCAGCCCAAGAAGTCGAAATCACGCTGCCACGGACCAATCAGGGTATTTCGCAGCAGGGCAAGGTGGAAAACATTGCCATAGGCAAAGCCAACATTGACGTCAGCATTTGGCATGTAGTCAGTCGGGCTCCAGCCAGAGCGAACATTGACATAGCGATAACCGAGCCCTTTCAGCAATGAAGTCACCTTATTGCGCTGAATCAGACGGTATAGCACGCTGTAATCATCAGAATTGCGACCCAAAGTTGGCTCTAAATAATCTAGATACTGCATATTCAAAGACGAAGGCAACGACAGACAGGTCATCTGATAGTTACTGCGGCTGCCAGCTGGAATGATGAAGCCCCGCTTTTTAAGGCCATCTATGAACGATGAGTTATCGAAATCATAGATTTCTTTGAGAGTATCGCTGCGGCCGAAAGCATCCAGAATAAAGTAATAAATATCCGGTGATTCATTTGATTTATTTGATTCTTTTGAATTATTTGAATGCCGCACCGGCTTTAGATCAATGGTTGCCAGCTCCTTATCGTCATTTTGATAGATCTTGCTCATGGTGAGACTAATTTTGTACTCATGCCAGGCAATATAGAAAGCATTGCCCATCACCAGCAGCAAGCTCATTATGTTGAGGCACGATGTCGCTGCTTTATAGTCACTTTTTGCCTTGAGTAAAAGATAGATGACTATGAAAATCAAAAGTGTAAAAGGCACAAGGTAAACTCTGTCATCATGCGGCAAAGCGAAGCTGCTCAATAGTCGATTGGCAGGTGCGGCCATGGCATCAAAAGAGAAATTCATCAAGACAAGCGCTGATGTGACGATTCCAGCTCTGCACCAATCACGCAGACAAGCATAGGACAACAAGAGCACAACAATCGCCAGAGCAAGGCTAGAAATTAGCGGCAACACCAATTCTTCAGGAAGAAGATAGGAAACCAAACTGGAGTAGGCGCACAGCACAGGGAGAACACCAAACAGTATCGAATGCAGTGGCACAGTTTTGAGCATAATTGCTTAAACCTCTAAGTGGCTAGGAAATCACCTAATCTTGAAATCTTTTCTATATCTTACTTTCGAACAAATAAATAGTTCTATGACTTGCGGCAATGGGCAAGCGCTCAACCATAGAAAAATATTGCGAAAAGCTCGCTTCAAAAGATGCCTGTGAATAATCGGCGAATACGTCTTTGCGGCTCGACAGCAAGCGTTTCACTTGCGAATCGTCTTTGGTAATGAACTCAATAATTAGCCACTGGCCTAGCTTAGAAAAATAGGCAGCAATCTGATCAAGGGGAACATTATTAGCAATGGCCAAGTGATGAACCAGCGCCAAAGCCAAAATTGTATCGGCCTTGCCCCGCTGATCAAGCCTCTGTCTTTCAGCATTGGCCCAACCAATGGCTGGTGTTGGTTGCGACATGTCTACTACCAGAGGCAAAAGATTCTGCCCTGATTCACGACTCTTTAGATAATTCGCCTCCACACAGTTGTGATCAAAATCCATAGATACAGTGCAAATTCCCTTTGCTGCTGCTATCTCGCTAAAGGCTCCAGTATTAGCGCCAAAATCCCAAAGCATGCGGGGTTTAGTCTGGTCGATAAAACGAGAAACTATCCTTTGCTTCTCTTCTTGTGCCGCCACCGTATAGTTATTGTCCTCATAATAGCCAGTCCAGTCAGACTTGACTTTGGCAATCTTGAGGGCTTCCACAGCCCCCTTTAGGCTATCCACAAGACCCAACATTGCATCTTTTGAGAACCCCGATTGCTCGCCGCTAGATTCTAATTTAGTAATTGTGTTTTTATGAGCATTAGCATGAATAGCTAGATGGATTGCCACGCTTGGACGAATTAGTGCCAGCGTAGGTAAAAGCTTGCAAGCTAGATCAAGGGGAATACCGTCAATATAGTTGCGCGAAAGGCTGCCCAAGCGAACATCTACCGTTGACATCAATACTAAGGGTGCTAAGAAATGCTGGCAAAACTGCCGGTAAGCGACCCAAGGTTTGCCAGGTTCGTAGCGCTCGAACGAGAGTGTATCTATTAACAGCGGCTTACCATTGACAAATTGAATATTGAAGGCATTGCTATCTTTGAGAATCATGCCATGCTTTAGAGCCAGAGACTGTATCTCAAGAGTGGCTAAAGCAGCGTCTTTTAGTTGACTAAAACACCACTCATAGGGATAAGAAATAAACGGCACTTTCTTTGGTTTGCAAATCTTGTAAATACTAGAGCGATTATCGTCAGCGGATTTTATCTGCTGTGCATCCTCCTTTACAAAATCAATTTCTTCATGAGCAATTAGTAGATTTTTGGCAACTAAAACCTGATACAAACCTGACTGAAGAAGCCAGTCATAATGAGGTTTATACACGAGGTTAACCTGTCGATAGATCTCATCATTCTCTCGAAAAACACAGCCAGCAGGATCGCGAAAGGAGGAAGTGCTGACTTCTCTAGTGCTAATACTCAAACTCACTTTTTCACCATCGAGCAAAAGTAAGATTGAGCACAACCCCAAAGCCTGCGCGAATTGAATACTAAAGCGAATAGAGTACCTAAGCCGCATTGAATGGCATAGCTTCCAGTGGACGGATCTAGGTAAGCGCATGCTGGCTCAGGCAAGAAGCAAAGCAGAGCGAACATAAATACAAAGAAGGGGATATTTCGTAGTTGAAGTACATTAGTCATTTCTCTCTCCCGCCGCCAAGGCGCCATCACCACTTACTTTTTCATCTTCAGGCGACCCAGATAGACTGTCGATTCTCGAATGCGTACTAACGAAAACGTGTATATCCAAGAAGCTTATGCTTAGTGGCTTTTCAGCTCACAGCCAAAATTTGGATGTAACGCAAGATGTAGGATTGCCTCAATATGGGAATAAATAGGCAGGCGAATGAACTAATGCCTGTGCCAACAAACTAGCAATCGAGGTCAATCAAATATGCAATATTGGCGCTGGCATTTCTTAGTAGCAAGCCTTATAGCCCTGCCCCTGACCGTTAGTGCCACCTGGGCAGGCACGCACGACCGAGATCTTGTTTTTGATGACCTGAAACGCCAGCTCGATTATGGCCCCCAATCAATAAGCGATAAAATCAAAGGTCAGAAAGACTACCAGTCGATAGTCAAAAGCCTAGAGCAGAACCTGACAGAGAACGAGAACGTCCTCTGCAACTTTAACATCGACAAGAAAGGCCGAATTAAAAACCTCCAAATTATCTCTGAAAAGCCTCCCACTGACCTCGAGAAGAAAGTCTTAGCATTCATAAGCAAGGCTGCGCCATTTCCTAATCTGTCATCAGCAGAAATGATCAGCAAAGGCGGGCAAATTGAGTTCTGGCAGAGCCATGGCATACAAATGGCAGCCCGCGTAGCTCCGCCGCTCAAGCCAGCAAAAGCGAGATACAGTGGAGTAGATCCATTCAAGGATCTAAGCAAAAGTAAAGCCTTCTAGGTTAGTTCAAAGAGGACGTCAACTATACTTATCATAGTAGTACTACTCAAGACAGTACAATAAAGAGAAAAAGAAAGTGCTGGGAAAAGCACAATAGTCAAAACTTTTCCCAGCTTACTTTTCCTATAGCCAATGCTTAGCGCGGTCGCGGAGGAAGACTCTGAATGGCCCGAGTGAATTCGATGAAGGTATCACTGTAGTACTTCTGCAGCTTGGCATTCGCACCGGAACTGGCAGCAGGCTTGTGACTCACTCCAGCGAGAGCAAAGATACCCTGGGAGAGAAGCTTGCGAGCCTCTTCCGCCTGGTCTCCCCTCAAAGCAAGCGCTCTTCCTAAGTTACCGCGAGCAACGCCGAGCCGCACTGCATCCTGGGCGAAGATAACTTCGGCCAAAGCTAGTGCCTTGCTGGCGCAGTCAACGGCATGCCGAGGATTCTGCAGCTCGATGGCGATTGCACTACGGGTGGTGTCGATCCAATACTCGCTTTCACTGCCAGAGCCATTGCCCTCAAGGAGCATAAGCTTAGCCATGCTAGTGAAAACAGTAACAAGGTCAGAGCGACCCTGTTGAGCCCAGAATAGAGCTTGATCGATTTGACGGACAGCTTCAGTGAGCAGCAGTGCTTCGTGGGTGGCGCTGAGCGCAGAACTCAGAGTCGCGCTGGTATTAGAGTTCACAGCGTCGCTGTCTACTGCTGCCTTGTTGCCTTGTGTCATGGCATTTTTCCGCTAGTTGACCAACTGTGGTCATGCTTCTATTTTCTACTTCGATAGTGTTGCGGCTTTAAACCCGCAAAAAAAGAGGGTCGCCGGAGAGCAAGAACACAAGCGTGTTCCTGAACCCGACGACCCTCAAAGAGAATTTCCTTACCCAGCCAACAGCTGAGCTTTATTCTTTTTACTGCTTGTTGCGAGCGTTGCGCTCGATTTCGGCCAGCCGACGCAGATAACCCTCGGCCTTGTAGTGCTCGCCGCGCTGGTCTTCAAAGGCAGCCAGGTCGAGCAGCAGCGGTACCAGAACCACGGCATCGTAGCCATGGGTCTTGACCAGCAAGCTGAGCGCAATCTGGAAGTTGTCGGCCGGGTCGGTGTACAGGGCACCTTCTTCGTCGCGCTCGTCAGCATCCTTCACCTGCAGCACACGGCCGAGGCGATGGAAGAGCTGAGCCAGCTCGGGAGCACCGCGACCAACCTCGGTTTGCACCGATTCGATGGCCGACTCGAAAGCCGAAACCGCGTCGTCGTATTCGCCGGCAGCAAAGGCTTCGTCGCCTTCTTTGCACGACTGGACAGCGGTGCTATCGCTGCTCGTGAACGGCACCTTGAAGGGCGAGACCTTCAGGGTTGGCGCGTAGGCGCTGCCATCGGCGCGCTCAGCCAACAGTCGCTTGGCGTCAGAGACGGCATCGACGATGTTCTGACTGCGACGGATGAGCGTCTCCGCCTTCTGCTGATCGCCAGTCTGGTAGTACCAGGAGATCAAGAGTTTAAGCACCGGCAAAAGCTCTTCACTTTCGCCGCCGTAGCGCTGCTGGAGAATGGCGAAACCCTGCAGATACTCGGCGCAGTCGATTTCATCGGCAGCTTCCTGATAATCACGCAGCTGAAAGAGCTGACCCTGACGAATCAGGAGTTGAGCCACGTCCACCGAATCGCCACCGAACTCAACCTGAGCGAGGGCGATGGCTTCACTGATGCTGTCGATGGCTTGATCGAAATCGCCATCTTTTTCTTGCTCTTCCGCTTGAGCAACATAGGCTGCGATGGTCATGTCTTCCTCCGGCTCGGCATCTTCTTCTTGCTGATCCGACTGCTCAGAGTCAGAATCAGCGGCTGTTGAAGCGACTGCGGCCACCGGCTCACCGACGCTGTCAGGAAAAGCCGGCGGCCGCGAAGGGCTGACGGCGTCGAAAGGATTGGGTGCAGGCAACTTCGGGCCCTTGAGCGATCGATAGACGATCACCGCAAGACCAATCAAAACAACCGCACCGACAACTAATAGAGCAGGTCCGTTCATAGAATATTTCTCCTATCGGGCTGAGAGAATGAGCGCCCCCCATACAAGCAAAACGACAATCGCGCCAGTAAAGGCGTAAATGGCACTGGAGGGGGCGATAAGAATGAACGCGGGCAGAAAACCGCCAGCGGTGGTAGCTGTGAGCAGAGCGCCGACAACGATGGCCAGTGCCGTTCCTACGACACCGACAACAAAGCTGCGACGACCAGCCGTTTCATAGTTGACCTTGAAGACGTTGGTCAACACCAAGACACCGACAATGCCGGTGGCGAAACCGCCCAAGATGCAGGCAAGAAATGCCCACAAGGCGGGGACAAAAAGTTGAAAAAGTTGGAAAGCATCCATGGTTGGATAGCCTTTAGTGGTGAGTTAAAAAAGGCGGTGGCGCCAACTAACTTTTTCAAGTCAGTCGACGCCACCCCCAGTCCGAAAAAAGAAGAGCTACTGCCGTTGTTCAGCAGCGCTCTCCCCTGTCTTAGAAATCGCTTCTTCTGGAAGCTTACTTCTGGTCGGTCGTGCCAGCGTCAGCGGCCGGCTTCTTCAGGTCACGCGCGGCAGCGTTCTCTTCGCGGTTGCGAATGAGGGTGTCGGCGAGCAGAAGATTGACCAGACCGTTGCCACCGCCGTTGTCGCCACCGGCAACAACCTGCGGCACCAGAGCCTGACCGGAAGCGGTGAGCAGCTTGGTCACCTCGATGGAGGTAACGCCCTGAGCCGTCAGCGCAGCAACCTGCTTGCTGTAGGCCTCGGCAGTCGCTTCACCCTTGGCCTGGATGACACCGGCTTCAGCGTCACCGACGCGCTTGACGCGGTCGGCATCGGCTTCCGCTTCGATGCGGGTCTGGGCAGCCTTACCCTTGGCGCGCTCTTCCATCTGAGCCGCTTCGTGCTTGGCCACCTTGATGCCGGCTTCCGCCTTGATGATGGTGTCCTGCTGGTCGGCTTCCGACTTGGTGCGCTGGAACTCGATACGACGCTTCTCCGCCTTTTCCTGGGCGTCGAACATCGTCTCGCGCTGCTGGGCCAGGTTGCGTTCCTGGGTGGTGTGCATCAGCTCCTGCGGGAGCTTGATGTTGCAGATCATCACCGACACCACTTCGACCTTGTACTTGACCAGGTCGCTCTTCACGGCGTTCTCAGCGTCGAGCTGCTCGGTGGCACGCTCCTGCTGATAGTTGATGGCCGGCGACTTGCTGACCTGGGCGCGGAAGATACCGTCGATCTGCGGGTGCAGGACGTTCTTCTCCAGCTCTTCCACCGAGCCGAGCTTCTGCACCACATACGGCGCGTTCTCGGGCAGGATGCGGTACTGGCAGCGCACTTCAACCTGCATCATGAAACCGTCGCGCGAAACGACAGCAAACGGGTCGAAGTCCTTGGCGCCGGCGTTCTCGGACCACTCGATGGAACGGGTGGTGGTGGGAACGACGATGACCGTATAGGCCAGCGGGTTGATGTTGTACTTGCCGGGGTTGAGGACATCCTTCTGGATGCCGCGGTAGCCAGCAGGCACCACGTGGCGAGCACGCACGCCGCTGTTGTGGCGAGTCTCTTCGGGGTCGGTAGCGCCGGCGGTCAGCGGAGAGCTGTCAGCGACGGAACCATCGGCCGGGGCGGCAGGCGCCTTGACGACGGCAGGCACCGTGGAGTTGTGGAAGTTGGCGTCGTCACCGAACAGTTCAGACGGGTCCTTGCCGATGTTGGAGATCATCACGCCCACTTCGCCCTGCTTGATCACCGTCTGCGGCTGCATGGTGATGGAGAACAGGTAGGGGTTGACGTAGTAAGTACCGGGGCGCAGAACCGCTTCCTGCGGACCACGCTTGCCACCGGCGTTGAGGAAGGCCTGACCGTCCTGGTAGGACATGTGCTGGCTCATCTCCGGGGTAGCGGCAACGACGTCGTCCTTGCCCATCGGATCACCCGACTTAGCTTCGACGATACCGATCTGGTTTTCCTTGACCTGAACGGCCGGCTTGACGTCGACCTTGAACATGTCCGAGAAAATGTTGTAGGTACCAGGACGCAGGAAGTCGATCTGCGGACCCTTCTGGCCACCATTCTTGAGGAAGGTCTCACCCTTCTGGAAGTTGTCGTGGCCGGCGGCGCGCTGACCAAGCAGCTGACCTTCGACCAGCGAAGCACCGTCAGCAGCGGTGACAACACCGATGCTGCCTTCAGGCACGACGGTCTTGTCGATCAGGTCGACCTTGAAGAGGAAGGGGTGGATCTTGAACGTACCGTTGGTGAGGAAGCGCAGCTGCTTACCGCGGATACCGCCGTTGGTGAGGAAGCCGGTCGGGTCCTGGAAGGAACCGTGAGCATCGCCAGCGGCATCTTCAGCGTAGACGCGACCAGAAGGCATGGATTCGCCGTCGGTAGCAGTGATAACGCCGAGCTGGCCAGAGCCGATCACCACGAAGGGAGCCTTCTTGATGACGCGGGTGATGGGCCAGAAAATGAAGTGCAGGCCGGGAGAGAGATAGGCCGCCTGGATACCGACTTCGCCGGAAGTGGCGAAAGCGCGGTTGGAAGGCAGCTTCTTGCCGAGGTAGCGGCGTTCGGTGATGGCGATTTCGGTAGGGCCGACGTTGACGATGAAACGTGTGGCCAGAAAGCCGAGAGCGACCAGACCGAGTACGGCCGGAAGCCAGGGAAGCAGTGACAGCATGGTGTCCATAGAATTGTCCTTTGGTGAAATTGAAGGTGCAATGGAGCCTGTGGTTCGCAGCACGGACGCGATTGCACATTTAGATACCGTCTCTTCCGAAATTGACCAGCTCGACACTCATAAAAATCACAACCACAGAACATCAACTGACGCGATCAGACACTCTTCCATTGCGGGGAAGGTGAAAGAATCGAAAGTAATGCGCTGGGTTTGTTTTTCGAGTGGTTTGCTTGGCTGCGAACGGGAAGAGTTGTGGAACTCAAAACCTACGAATTAAGAGCCTGCCAAGGCGGATATTACAGATTGATGTAAAGTAGTATTCTCTAAGCTTGCCAAGCTAGATTATTAAATCGACGCAGTTGGCGCTAACCATCCGGGTTGTCAAAGGTCAACCCAGGCAAGCAATTGCTCACCCCATGAGGCTCAGCTGTCGTCTTAAGAATTGAAAGACTGGCCAGTTACCCATGTAAATCTCTAATTTGGCTACCCCTTGGCGAAGCTAGCACTAGGCAGCCAAAGGCCGTTTTGAGGCGAAATTGCCGAGCAGCCCAAGTGAGTCGATCGGATATACAGATATACGCACGGAAGAGGTGTGGTGGCTAAATGCCAACCACACCTCTTCCTCCCCCTCGAGAAAAACAGAATTGTCAGAAAACGCGAAAATAGCATTGGCTTCAAAAACACAGAGGCTATTTATTACGCTCACTGAAGGACGAAAATTTTACGGACAATAACGGCGTCTCATTGCTGCCGAGAGATCATCAATTGTTGCTTTGCGTTGACTTTCGCCGTGATAGGCTACCGTTCCGTAATCGATAGAGCCACCAGGACCCTGGCGCACCGGTCCACCCATGCCAACATTGTCTTTACCAACTTCTAAGTAGCGCTCAGCTCCGCGATGGTAGATGCGGAAAGAACTAGCTGTCTCTTGCTTATCAGGAGTAGAGGCACGGAAGAAGTTGTACTGGTTATAGTCCACCACTATTCCCTGGTCTCTGAAGGTCTCATTGAGAGCACGGGCCACTCGCTCACCAGATTCTTTGTTAGCGGAAAAATCACTCATGGCCTTCTTCAAGGCTTCAGCATCACCGTCGATGACAGCCTTGCTTATGCGACAAGCAGTAATATATTCCTTTTGGCTGAGCTCGGGAAACTTAGCCATGTCTTTGTAGATATCGGCAGGCTTGCAGACATCAGGACGGACGGCCTCACCCGGTTTGTCGCTGGGTTTGGCTGAGATGCTGTCAGAAGGTTTTGCAGCGTTACCTGGTGTCAGATTTTCTGCTGGTTTTTCTGACGGCTTCGCGGCGTTACCCGGTGTCAGATTTTCTGCTGGTTTTTCTGACGGTTTGGCGGCGTTACCCGGTGTCAGATTTTCTGCTGGTTTTTCTGACGGCTTCGCGGCGTTACCTGGTGTCAGATTTTCTGCTGGTTTTTCTGACGGCTTCGCGGCGTTACCCGGTGTTGGATTTTCTGCTGGTTTTTCTGACGGCTGCTCCTGATTGGTACGCCCTGGAATATTCAGTTTTCCACCGCGCTTCAATAAATGAGGATTGCAATCAAGTCCTGGTAAGTTTTCTTTGTTAGCCTCGACCAGCTCTTTGACACGCTTCTGCACTTCAGCTGGCGAAGACTTGCCGCCTTCTTTCTTGATGGCCCGCTCAGCTATGCCCCAGAGGCTATCGCCGGGCTTCACTTCATATTTGCCATCAGGGCCGACTTCAAATCCGCTACCTTGCTGTTTCTTTGCTTCTTTGTCCCAGGCACGACCAGACTCAGTTCTGCGCTCATAATCGGGCTTAAAGGGCGAACAAGCATCATTGAGCGAGCAAGCGCCATTACTACGAGCAGGAATTCTATATTGCTCTTGCAATTCACGCTGCACACCAGCACTGTTACCGCCAAGGGCAGCTGGAGCAGTGCGATCAGTTGGTAAATGGTTTGAATCTAACATTTCGTTTCCTACCTGAGTTGAGAGGGGGGTTCTCTGTGCTCTCAATATAGGAACGAGTTGTTACGGCTTAGTGACTAAACTGCGAACAAGCAAATCGACATAAAAGGTAAATGGTCAACTAATCAGAGTTTGCGGTATTGGATGAGCTAATCTAGGCCCCAGCAATCTTTAAGGGAAATAGGCAGACGCTAGCCCCTCAGAGAAGTCGCCCACTAAGGGGTACTTTGTCGGAACAGCTAGTTTTCCACTAGTATCAATAAACCCCCATTTATTATCCTTCTGTACAGCAGCTAGACCCTCATGAAAAGGGCGAATCATTGAATAGCTAGAGACATCAAGACCCTGCACCTCACCTGAGAAAATAAATTTCTTCTCTCCGTTAATCGCTACAACTGAAAAGAAACCAGGCAACTCATCCAACCGAGCAAATTTTTCGGATTTGATTTCGCCCTTAGTGTCAATTAAAAACCACTTACTGTCTTTCTCCACCCAAGCAAGTCCGTTATGGAACCATCGCACAGAAGAAAATGGACCTGGAATTTTGACGACTCCGGCCTTATCAATGAATGCGTACTTGCCTGGTGCAATCTCAACTCCAGCCAAATCGTCAGTAAAAATGTGAGCACGCAAATACTTTGGCTCAATCACAACTTTGCCTGCTGAATCCTTGTAGCCAAACAATATTGTTTTGTCCGCACTCTCTACAAAAAATGGATTCACATCGTCAGCCACAATTTTGTATTGACCGTCATTATCTGCACCCAATCGAAGATTCCGGGTGAAGTAAGAGTCTTGCAGTTCACCAGTTTTAGGCAAGGCATGACTCTCTAAAATCAAATCTCCTGTTGGCAGAATCAATCTGCTCGTCGCGCAAACATTCTTTCCAACCTTATCAATGCAATGCATACCAACTTCGCCAGGGCTTTGAACACAAGCAATTCCGTCAACAAATGGCATGGTTGCAGAAAAAGCCTCATCGATAACAACTTTTCCGCCCGAGTCAATATAGCGAAACTTTGTCGTCTCATTGTCTAAACGCTGCAACGGGAAAAACTGATGCTTGCCACTAACAGGAGCCAAACCATCGCCAAAGGAATCAACAGTTTCGTAGGTTGGTGCAATTTTCCATGCACCTGATTTATCAATATAGCCCCAGCCTTTAACTGTTTCAACAGCAGCCAAGCCATCCTTAAACTCTTTAGCAGTTTTAAACTCTGGGGCAATTACAGTGTTTCCCTGTTTGTCGATAAAGCCAGTTGAGTGCACACCCGCTAGCTTGGCTTCTTTAACCCCCGCCCGGTAGCGCTGATATAGCTCAGGCTGTGCCTGGCGAATAAGCTCCAAATAGGTATCGAGATAGTCTTGAGAAATTGGCATTTGCCATGTATCACGGCGATTTATAGCTTCTGCAAGCACTCGTTCAAAAACAACATTCGATGCTTTAAATTGCTTCTGAGTAGCAAGGAAACAGGCATAGGTATACAGCGCAGTCAGCGAGACTGGTGGCCAGTCTTCTTCAGGCACAGTAATTATCTTCGGATCGAAAAAACTAGCTGCTTTTTGATATTTAGTTCCAGCATCTTTAAACTTGCCTTGCAGATAGAGTTTGTTACCTTCCCAAAGCAACGTAAAAATGAGCTGTTTCTGTGTCTTTTCAGCTTTCGGACGCAAGTCAGCTGCCAGTGCATTGAGCGCCTTTAATTTTTCAGCCTGATGCTCTTTCTCATAGCGCTCACTGAGTGATATAAACAGACGGTCTAAATAATTCTCCCATTCATACCAAGCCACCGAGCACTGCCACTGCTTCTCAAGCATCTCTGTTGTTAAATTTTCCGAACCCTTATCTCTAAGTTCGGTTTGCACCTCTATCAGTCGCGCTCTGATGGCGTTGAAAGGATCATCAGGCGATTGCGACACAACCACTCCGTGAGCCCGTGATGCCGAAAACTCTAGATTAGACTGATCGACCAACACTGCTGGAAGTGGCGGCAAATCGATGGCTTTCAGAGCAGTCAAAAGGCCTTCTCGCAGCTTGCCTGGGCCAGCCCATTTTTCCAACTGCACTGTCAACTTCTCACCGGGCAAAACAGAAACGCGCAAATTGGCAACAGAGAAGAACTTCTTAGTAGCCTCACCAATCAACTTTTTGCAGGTTTCAATATATTCCTTTTTCCTCTGTTCATCAGCCTTCTGCTTTGTCAAAGCAGGATCGTTTAAGAATACAGCAGCGATGCCATTGCGAAAATTCTCTGCGCCCTGAAAGACAAGCGCAATAACTAACTCACCAGACTTGTTGATATAGCCGCACTGTGCCAACGTATCGTCGCCTTGTCCAACCATCAAAAGACCGTCGGCAAAGGCAGTACCAATCTTCGAATATTTGGGTGGTATGACAAAAGCACCACTTTTATCAATAACTCCATATAGAAAAGGTCCGGGAGACGATGCCGCCGCGCCAAGGCCGCGGTGCTGAAGAACTAAGTCTGTAGGTGGATTAGGGTTGCAGTCCATACCAACTACAGCTAGACCCTCGCTGAATGGATAGGCCGTGCTAGCTTTCTCAGGCAGCATAATTTTCGTGACGCCAGCAGAATCAACGTACTGCCAGCGACCATCGCGCTTTACCGCCCCAAGACCCTCCGAATAACAATCAACAACTTCTTCTTGATTGGCTTCGCGGTAGGTGCCATCTTTGCGCAGTGCGATGCCAGATTTCCGGGGACTGTCATTGAAAGACGTGTTAGTCAGGCTTACCATTCTCTCAAGGGCCCGCGAACAATAGAGCTCGTCACCCTTAAACCAGTCCACGAACTGAATATCCTCTCTACCAGGCAATTTCTGCACAGCGAAACAGCGAGAGCCCACCTGAACCACTGCCATATTCACATCGTTCAGCTTTTGAGTAAATCCTTTAGAAGTCCATACAATTTGTCCAGTTCTATCAATGATGGCAAAGGTATCTGGAACACCCCCAGGAGCTCCATTGGCCAGACTAACAAGAGCATAGCCCTCTTTAAACTGGCCAACGTAACGAAATTTGGCCGGTATTACTTTCTTTCCGGTTCGGTCAAAGTAGCCAAACAATCCATCTTCCTTAAAGGAAGTGAGACCTTCAGCACAAGTGCCATCTTCCCAGCACGGGCTCTCGGGGCCGCTAGCCAGCGCTCGCAGTCGATTACCAGCGAAATCATACGAAAAATAATGAAGGTCACTCTCATAGCGGTTGGAGGGGCTATATTCAGCAGCGAGCATGTCTCGCTCTTGAATATCGGGACAGCGTTCAAAGCGTTTCTCAAACACAAACTTGCCAGTCTTGTCGATTATTCGCCAATATCCCCGCTCTGGATAAAGCACCTGCTGATTGTCGTATGCCCTAGCAAATTGAACGCTCGCAGCAGGAAGCCCAATAGATAGGCCAACAACCAGCATAAATGACACTGCTTTACGCAAGATTAGCCGGTTCGCGAACATCTAGACACCTCAAACGACAAAAGAAAAATTGTCGCAATACTCAAAACTAGCTCAGCAAGAAGTTTTGCGGGCGACTACCAAGCCTCAATGTAAACCTAAATAGCCCAAACTCACAATTCGTGGAATACCCCATGACCCTGGAAAACTTGATTAATATTGGATTTCAGCTTTTTCTTATAAGATATAGTATCTAATTCCAAAAATTTTAGTGCGCTGAACCTCAAGAGAGAAACGGGGGGAAGATTCAGAGCCTGAGCCCTGTTACCCTCCCCCCTGATTAAGGTTGCTGAAGAATCGAAAGTTACTACCGCAAGACTATTTCACTTGAGCACTAACCACCGATTATCCACAATCGCTACTTCATAAGATCCTTTATGTCGGGGTCCTCGAGCCACTGCTTGCCACCTTTGCCGAACAGGCCAACATCGCTGACTTGACGAATGGTGGGCAGGGAAGTGGTGTCACAATCGACGCCGAACTGGGAAAGAATTTGACGAGTGCTGCGCCGCAACTTGCGGTTGGCCAAGCGTCTGTCATTCTTTTCCGAATCAGCATCAGTCATGCCGGTGATGGGGGTCCGCTTCAACGAACGACTCATCTGGATCTCCTTTGTTTTTTTAAGCAAGCAAAGCTTGCGGATAATTTCCCAGATCGAAATCACCACTTGGAGCCAGCAAGGCAATTCCAAATGGTGTTACTCATTGCCCGCGTAAAAAAAGCACGCGAAGAAAATGAGTATTTCAATTCTTGTTTTTCCGAACAGTGTATCCATCAAGAAGCGCTTATATTCTCGATTTCACCAAGACGAAGTCAGAGCAGCACACCAGGGTGAGTGAAGGAGAAGTGATATAGAAGTTGAACTAGTGCGCTTTTAGATGGATATTTTTTGGAGCAAGGGAAAGAGTTTGGGTGTGCCTATGGAACCTATGATGCATGGCCATTTGATATCAAGCGATGTCAAGCCATGTATCTAAAGCAGATTATGAGAATTGCTTGAGAACCAAGCAGAGAGGCGCAAAAGAGGTTGTCAGTGGGCGGTAAAACACTTACTCTGCAAGCATCTTCAAACCCAAGACTAAATCAGAGCTTAACTCTTGACAATTTACCTGCGCGAGCTGACGCGAGCATGTAAAGCGGTCTGTTAACAATGTTTAGTGCTTTTAAGAGTTATTAGAGAGCGTGGAAGTTGATCCTGTTTAGCTCTCATCACTACATTCAAGACATCTTCTACTTTCATAAATCGAATAGGTCTCTCTCACCCCCCAATATTCGAATTCCGCCCCAACCACTATTGCTTGTGCACCCATACCTAACGCTTGCGTTTCGCAGTTAGGCAGGTGACGCTTGCATGGAGATTTTTATGTCAACAACCTACAGCAACGCCCAATCTTTTGTGCGCGCTGCGGTTGCCGATATGCTTAGTGCAATTACCGGTAACCTCAGCTCGACAAGAATGCGTTTGGTGTCCACCACACCAAGCTATTCTCGCTTCGTCTGGATCATGGTGGAACGCATCGCACCTGGTACCACCGGTGATAGCGTCATCGCCCGCACCAACGATATGGACCTCTCCGGAGGTGTTCCACCGAGCCTCTATGTCACTGCCCCGCTCGCCCGGACGCAAGACCTCGAGGTTCACATTCTCAACTTTCTCGATACCGAACTCTTGAATTACGGCAAGGTCGACGCCCTGCTCCAGTCTGATATGCAAGACGGAACGCCCTGCGCCACTTTCGTCGGCGATTCGGAAAGCGGTTACGCCAACATCACGGAGCAGGTCAGCCTGCTTACCGTCTGATGCAGGTTTCACTCACCAACAAACTCAAACATGCGCAAAGCCCATAAGCCTAGCGCTTGAGGAAAACAAACATGTCTCTCATCATTTCGGCAACGTCCAGCCGTCTTGACTCGGCAATTACGCGGGTCAAAGCTGGAGAACGCGCCAACCTCCTTCTCGTTGTATTCTCTGGTGAAAAGCTTTCCGGCCAGGCTCTCGCCGCTGACGATCTGACCAATGGTCTGATCAAGCGTCGTATCAAGCAGGACGGCTTTCAAGCCAAGTTCATCCAAACCAAGGTGATCGATACCGATCTCACCACCAAGGGTCTGGACAAAATCATCCTGGTCAGCCTGGGCGCACGCTCCAAGCTCACCCTCAATGGTCTGCGCGCAGCTCTGGCTGAAGCGTTCACCACCGCTCGTGACGTGGCCGGCTCCGAGCGCCTGATCTTCCCGCTGATTGACGTTGACCTGCAAGGGTTCACCGTCGAGCAGTTCGCTCAGGTCGTGACGGAGTATTCCGTTCTGGCCGACTACGAGCCCAACCACCGCAAGACGCGCGAGTGGCAGAACGAAGCCCCGCGCACGCACCTGAAGTCGCTGACGATGCTCTGCACCGCCGGCACTCTGGCTGCGGCCAAGAAGGGCATCCTCATGGGTCGCCTGCTCGGTGACGCCACCAATCGCGCCCGCAACATGGTGAACGAGCCTTCGAACATCATGACGCCCAAGAAGATCGCTACCATGGCTCGCACTGTGGCCGCGAACTCGGGTGGTCTGGTGAAGTGCGAAGTGCTCGACCTGGCCGGCATCAGGAAGCTCAAGATGGGCGGCCTGCTGGCTGTCAATCAGGGCTCGCAGAACCCTCCGGCCTTCATCGCCATGAGCTACGACCCCGAAATCGGTCTGACTCAGCAGGTGATCGGTCTGGTTGGCAAAGGCATCACCTTCGATACCGGTGGCCTCAACGCCAAAGACTACGACGGCATGCTCGACATGAAGAACGACATGGGCGGTGCTGCCGCTGTGTTGCAGGTGATGTCGATTCTCTCGGTGCTGAAGCCGCAGATTTCGGTGCGGGCAGTGATTGCCGCCAGCGAAAACCTGATCGACGCCAAGGCCATGCGCCAGGGCGACATCCTCAAGACCATGGCCGGTCTGACTGTCGAAATCGGTCACACCGATGCCGAAGGTCGTCTGACGCTGGCTGATGCTCTGCACTACATCCAGACCGTCAGCGGTGCCAACCAGGTGATCGACGTGGCCACCCTCACCGGTGATGTCGAAACGGCGCTTGGTGACAAGATTTCGGGCGTGATGGGCAATAGCGAGCGCTTTACTCGCGAAGTGCTGAAGTGCTCGAAAGAAGCCGGCGAACCGATGCACGAACTGCCGCTCTTCGATGAGTACAGGGACTGCAACAAGGGCGTCATGGCTGACCTCAACAACAGTGGTACCGGCCCTGGTGCTATCTCGGCTGGCTGGTTCCTGCGCGAGTTCATCAAGGATGGCACGGTTTGGGTGCACATGGACGTGGCTGGCACGAGCTTCCGTCGCTACGACCATGGTGTCGATGCGGCTGGTGCTACCGGTGTGGCTGTTCGCACCCTGGGCCAGTTGCTGCGCCAGTACTCGAAGCTGTAAAAAGTTCTCGAAGCTCTAAGCCGCTGTCGAGACACTAAAAAGAGAACTTCTCTTTTGGGAAAGCAGAGTAGGAGCCACGGCTCTCACTTTGCTTTCTTTTTTCGTCCATCTATTAATTCTTATAGTTGAAATCTTTTCCCCACCCCATGAAACTCCGCTAGCTTCACTACTGCGGCCCCGCATCTAAACTCTCCATAATATCGACCTCAACTCTTTGCAACTCTTTACTACTCAGATCTTGTATTGATGTCAAAGAGCCAAGTAGTTTGAGTACATCACCTTTCAATTTTCTGAGATTTATTTACCGCCTACGCCCAGCACCACAACGGCCCTTGCAAGAACCACAAGAAGAGATGCTCTCTCTCGATCTTCACGGCCACTGAACGCTAAAAGGCAATGTCTACCAGCTGCCACTAAACAGCTTGAACCTAACCAAAGGTCGATGGAGCTCCATCGGTCGACAACTCTGTGAGAAAAAACATGTGGATCATTGACCAATCAATACGCAACCTGGTTCAGCGCATCGACAAAGGCGAAGAACCGCTCGATCTGCTTCTGACCCGCCTCATTGCCAAACTGCAGAAACGGTGCGCCCATCCCAAAGTGGTCGCTCGCTACGCCCAGTATGGCCGACAGTTAGCCACAACCGCAAAGCCCGCCGCAGCCCCACGTCTTCCCCTCGACCAGGACGGTTATGTCATCGGCTTCGACCCTCTCACCCAAGAGAAAGAGTTCGTCGATTCATGGAACCGCTATGGCATTGTCGTCGGCGCCAACGTCGTCAGCCAGAGCCAGTGCCAGGAAGTCGTGGCGCGTATGCATGAGCTTCTGCTGGCCCTCAGCGACGGCACCTGCGACCTGAGCAAGCCTTCAACCTGGGACAACATTCCAGTCGATCCAGCGGCTGTGCCAATCATCTCTCGTGGATTTTTCGAAATCTACCATGACCAGGCCATCGCCGCCATCCGCCAGAGCGTGCGTGTCTACTTGCACTATGTTCTGATCTGGGGCCGGGCAGACCTGTGGACGACCTTCGACCGGCTTGGCATCAAGCTTCCAGGTCTTGCCGATGGCAAAGCCCTGCCCTTGCACGTGGACCAAAATCCCAATGTGCACCCCGACTTCCGCACTGTGCAGGGTGTTCTGGCGCTAGCCGACTGCCCAGCCGAGCGCGGCACCTTTGTCGGCGTGCCCGGCTCCCGCGACAGCTTCTCGGTTTACGGCTCCATGGCCAAAAACCAGGGTGAGTACGTGGAACTCGACCTCGGCCACGCTATTGCCGCCGAGTTCACCGCTGGGGCTCAGCTCTGCCCTCTGCGCGCTGGTGATCTGATTTCTTGGGACAGCCGCACCACCCACGCCAACAGCAGCAATGTCTCAGAGCAGACGCGCACAGTGGCATACATTGCCTTCGGCCCGCAAAGGCAGAGCGATGAGAGCGCTTGCCAGGCAAGGCAGGACGCCTTTGAGAGCGGCTTGGGCAGCAATGTTCGCGACGCCTTGATGCACGCTAGCAAGCGTCCTCGTTTCACCAACCAGACTCGGTTAGCAGCCCTGCGCCGGTCAGAAAAACTAACTAAACTCGGAAGGTTAATCTATGGCCAGGAAAAATACTGAACAGACAAAGCCGCGGCTGCTGCTCAACGCCGAGGCTTTTGGCTTCGGGCCAACCGCTGCCATTGCTGACTGCTTCCCTTTTCTGAGGAAGCACTTCAGCACCATTGGTTTCGTTGGCACCGGACACACTCTCGATCTGCAGAGGCCGCTTGCCTACGACGCCATTCATGATGTCAGCTCACTCAGCAATAGCGCGACCAGCGAAGATCAAGCACTCAACGAAATCTTCGCTCAGTACGACATCTTTCTCACCGCCCTCGACTTTGCCATGGCCGAGAAGGCACTAGAGCAGGGTCTGACGGTCTGTATCTACGACCCGCTCACCTGGTATTGGAAGACCATTCCAGCCGTGGTGAGCGCAGTCGATTTGTACATCGCCCAAAACTTCTTCGGGGTGGAAGAACGGCTGAAATCGGCTGAATTCGCCGCTGCCACCTGGCAGACGGTAGCGCCAATCGTCGGCCAGCAGTCAGAGAATCAGTCTAACGGCGAGGCCGACAACGGTAGCGCCAAAGACCTGGTTCTGGTC